>Ga0222665_1000086_pt1 | contig 58298 bp, 65 predicted proteins | sample AntAcemetagen653_FD_179853 | JGI IMG/M metagenome (GOLD analysis project Ga0222665, IMG submission 179853) | Saline water microbial communities from Ace Lake, Antarctica - #653 | ecosystem: Environmental > Aquatic > Non-marine Saline and Alkaline > Saline | place: Antarctica: Ace Lake...
CGGTCCTTTTTTAGATACGCACTTTAGGGGAGTGCACTAACACCAAGCCTATTCCAAGAGCACGGGTCACCCGGTATTTAGGGCTTTTCCCCCGCGACTAAATCGCCCCTGCCTCGGATTACGCGCCATTACAGCCCGTCTTTCGGCTTCTGAGGGCGTTATTGTGTCTATCCCGGTCCAAGTAAGGAAAGACAGCCGTTGTCCCTTGCATGCCAGCCTAACGACCAACGCGCGCGCCTTGCGGCTGGTCTGGTCCAGCGCTTTGTAACAATCAGAGCAAATAGCCCCGTGCCCTTGCACCGTGCTCGACAATTCGCCGGGTTTGGTAGGGTGCGTCCGGAACTCGATTACGACCGTACGTGATTGGTCCAGTCCCTCGCCACACTTGGGGCAGGTAATATTCTGCATAGCCGACATCTTGCAGGCTGCCCGGCATTCCCCCAAGATATGGTTTCCCGAAACCATTGCTTGTCCTATGATAGATTCAAAACTCGTGGTCATGGTCAGTGTGTCCTTATTACAGCTCTGCAATCGCCTGGAATACCCACCGCAAGCATCGATACCCGGCCGACAGTTCGTCGCGCACTTTCTATTCGACGGGGTTAAGTGCCACGACACACTCGGCACACTGGTAATACGTGTTCTTCCAACCGAAATTGCGAAGGTAAGCCCTTGGCACGTATTCATCATTCGACTTTTTTCGGTATCCATATGGCGTGTAGTCTATTACCTTCCCCCTTCCTGGACCGAACCGCTTAGCTATCACTATGGCCGTTGCCTTTCCGAACCCGGATTGCCTGGCTATCGAGTTTGCTTGTGCATATCGGTCCTGTTTGGCCGCGTGAGGTGCTTGCTTGATTTTTTGTGTCATCTCTCTACCCTTTGATCTGTTTCGACTCCGCCCATGACTAGCAGGGACGGGCTCGAAGGAGTTAAAGCCAAGTAATCCGCCGGCCGGATCCTGTCGAGAACCACTTAATGTCTACCGGGAACACGTGCTGCCCGTCGATATCGAGCCGAAGCAGAAGTACCGAACCACCGCCCGAACACGGATCAACACACCGCACCTGGAACTTGTAGGCCGTCTTTTGTAGTCGGTGCTTTGATGTGAACGACTGGCCTATTCTGTCGAACATACCGACCATTTCGTCGCCCCAGTCTTCGGCGCGAGACTTGCATGCCGGGCAGGTATGCCCAGAGGTGATCATTCGTCCTGTACTCCTATTGGTTGGTGCCTATCATAGCACGTGCCAAGTCCGCAACGGTCGCCCCGGTCGCCCCCGCATCTCCACGGTACGGTACCCATATCAGGCGGTATCTGTGAATAGTCGAGGCGTCCCCCCGCCCTTGCATGTGCTTCTCTACTTCCGCCAGCGCGTCACCGTCCTCCCCGTGCAGTGTGGCCGCCCGGTCTGGGACGTGGCACGTAGCGGCCTTATACCGATAGCCGGCCTTATGGTCTCGCCATGCGCTTACCCAGAAGCTCTCTGCGGCAGCACCGTACCTGTGTGGTAGGAATACTGACACCTTGCACGCCATGCCGGATATGGTGACGTACCAGGTCACGCATACGTTATTGGTGTAGCTGTTCGCGTCAATCTCGACGGTGAACGGCGCGATATCCCGTTCTGACGTCCATTTCTCTTTTTCTGTTTCCGGTTGCCTGTCGCACCAGTCACCAGCCATGACAGACGTCCATCCTGATTTGATGCATCGGAGTTTGGTATGCTTCGGCGGGAACGCCTTCGCCAAGTCGGCCACATCCTGCCAGGTTTTGCGCTTGGCGATGTAGAAACAGTGACTATCACCATAGCTCAAGGTTACCCGGGCCAGTCCGTACAACGGCTTATCTGTGACATAGATGCTTGAGGGTTCCGGTATTCCAAGCCGCCCCAGCTCCGCCGCTATGGCCGATTCGGTTTCGAGCGCGGTCACGGCTTCGGCGTGCTTCGCGTTGAGTTGCGCTAGATCTTTGGCATAGTCTCTCATGGTCGTTGCCCTATACCTTCCTGAATGCCGCCCGAAGCTGCTTCGCCATCTTCTTGCCGGATCCGTGGAAATAGGGTAAGTCCTTGGCGGCTCGTTGGTATTCCCTGTAAGATACATCCGTATCGTTTAGGCTGAGGGTAGCCGGATGCCCGTAAGACCCTGCCAATTCAGCCAGTCCTCTGAGTACGTTACTGGTGCCGTCGTGCTGAAAGGACAGCCGTTTACCGTCCGAGGTACGGGTTATGACACTGTAGCGCTCAGTGTAGCCATTACGGCTCCAGTGTGAAAAGTTTTCAACTACGTATTTTACTGCTCGCGTTGACATTTGTCGGGCTCCTGATATTGGTGTGGTTGCGGTTGCGGTTGTGGTGGCGGTTGCGGTTGCGGTGACTAGTGCAAGGCTATTCCTATCTCGATACCGCTACAGTTGACACAAAGGCGACAGTTCCGACAATTCCCAGGACACATTGCCCGCGGCTTGTCGTCGCCTTTCCTGATAATCTTGGAACGGTTTGCGCCTCTGGATTGCCATCCCCCCAAGTCATTGGAGACGTTGACTTGGGAGACTTCTTGGAGCTTTGTCAAGTCAAGATCGGTCCGCGCGGTGTATCCGTAGCAGGCTACGCCAAACTCGGCAAGGCGTCGGCAAACAGCGACAAACCAATCTAGTTGGCTTTGGTCCTCAAAGTCTCCAGCTTCGTTGTAGCGAAAGGTGGTCATCTTACGGCTAGCCTTGCGAGCCCTACCGGATTGCGCGAGCATACTGTCTGCAAACGCTACCGGATCCGCTGACCGATATAATAGCGCTTGCCGTTCACGATAGAGGAGTACATGAGTGTACATACACTCTGACTTGAGCGCATAGCAATCCTTGCCAGCCTGGCAAAGGCCCAAGGCGCGAGCGGGACACTTAGCCGCAGAACCTGAGTTAACCACCCAGGTTGTCGAGGGAACTTTAAGATTCCCTTTTTGCCATAGGTCGGTGCTTTTCATGGTCTCAATTTTCGGTTGCGGGATGCGGGATGCGGGATGCGGGATGCGGGATGCGTGACCCTTTGACTATGTAACTACCCTACATTGCTAAAACAGGAATGCAAGGCCGTTGTTATAAAAAAGTATATAATGGGTAGTGTCGAGTGTTGTGGTGCGTTAGGTAACATCTGACAGATACTTACGTGATACTGACTTACATTCCAGACCCCAAATAAGAATTAGGCCGTTCAATTGGGCCTTACCAAAATCTTACATTTGGACATATTTAAAACCAGTACTACCAAACTACACTACTCAGTTTTAAAATCTCAGCACACTTCTTACAAATACTATCAGATATTGCCACTTTTTGAAATAGTGCGAGACGCGTTTCTTACATCACAAATTTGTTGAATCCGCGTTTCGAAATGTTACACAAAACAACCGCCGTCTTGTACTTCTTGTAATTCGTGTTCTGAAAACGCCTAACAAATTCTTAGCGTTTCTTAGCGTTTCTGGTCGTTTATTACTTAATCTGTACTTTACATCGCAACGTGGTACGGAGGGCTTACAAGACACTAAAAACCCATTTCCAGGATATCGGAAATGGGTTTCGTCGGTCGCTATTGCTGTATTCGGCTTAGCGGTACCGTTCCGGCAACCGTGCCGTCATTCCACGCCAGGCGTTGAGATAGAACCTGAATCCAGATAGGGACAGTGACGCCCGTATGTGTGGAGCCGGTCGCCTGGGGAACTGCACCAAGGCGCGACCGTCGGGCAAGGTCTTTACTAGAGCTCCTGCGCGTACATGTCCCGGTGTATCGTCTTCCATCGCCTGGAGTCGTTGTTTGTGGTCTTCAGGGATCATGATAGTGCTTTCCTTATGCCTATGGTGAATATGACGACAATTGCTAGCCAAGCTAGCATAACGAGTTGATCAGTCATCGACTTGGCATCCCTGATTCTTGATGTTAGATGGTGTGGCTGGGGTGGCTGGGGTGGATATGCCGTTTTCAGTGAATTCGTACTCGTTCGCGAGAATGGACTCCCGAACTGCTTCATCCGACGTCAGATAGTCGTATTCAGCTTCAAGGCTGGAATACATCCAGTCTGCCAAAAGGCGGAGAGCGTCTCGGATACCGTCAGAATCGAAAGTGCCGGCGCCAGTGTCGGAATCTATGATCATACATCCGGAATGGCTATAGTATCCACGGTGCGCTATCCGGGCCACGATGGAGTAGAAAGCCTTTCGTTGGGCTTCCTGGAGCGCGTTGCCTATCTCCAACAAGTCTTTGTTGATTGGCGCGTACGCTTTGAGCTCGGCACGCCAACCTTTGCGGTATTCATAAGTGCCTGTAAAACACGCACCGACGCCTTGGGACGAAAATCCGGAAAAATGGATAGCGTCGGTGCTGACACCTAAGGCTTTCGCTACGTCCTTACACGTGTAGATAACACCATCATACCATTCGCTACCGTCAAAGGTATTGATATCTCGACAATTGTCGAGAGCCTTTTCTTTTGATTCGTCGCTCAGCTCGTCGAACGTGTAGATCTTTGTTTCTTGGATTCTCATTATCTCGCCTTTCTTGCTTCCCAGGGGATTAGCTGTCCGAGTCAAGCGCCCACACGTACAGGTTGGTGCGCGTGGTATCTTCGCCGTGGCTCTCAATCGCTATTGTGACTGTCTCATAGCCCGCGCACAAGGTGCCGGTGTCGGTGTCGGTGTCGGAGTCTATGAGCTCGCTGGTGGCGTGCTGGACGACGTTCCAGCAGCCTCCGTCGACCGACGTACACTGGAGGTAGGGGGGCTCTCCAAGCTCGCGGGACACGGCCAGCAAAGAGCCCCGTCCGGATTGACGGGGCTCTTTGCTGGTGTGGCTAACTGAACTCACCATCGATCCCGTCAACCCACCCAGATATTCCAGGTGTCCCGTAATGGATCCGAGCAGGATCCATTAGGGGAAATTCGGCCCTGAAATGGTGCATCTTGGGGCGGTGTGTGCTGACACCAAAGACACTGTACAGCGCGTCGTATTCGGCGCGCTCTCTGTCGTACCACTCTTGGGCCGTGGCGCAGGCGTTGGTGGCTCCGGAGCGCCGGACCAGGCGTATCCTGGCGTCGTACTCGACGCGTTGCATTTCTTGGGTTGCGGTGGCGGTGTCGGTGGCTTCTGTCATGGTGGGCTCCTGAGTTGCGGTGTTGCGGTGCGGTGCGGTGATGGTTTCTGGCGTTGTCATTATCTCGGGTGTCGGTGGCTCTTTGCGAGGCGCGTCCAGTAGTCGGAGTCAAATCTCGGTGACCCCTTGGGCTCGTGGGCGAAGTTACTCGCCGATAGGTTCTCGAGGTAGTACACGTTGTTATCCGCTCGATCCTTAGCGGATTTGCTTAGGGTCCCTAACGCTGCTGCGCGGGCGGCGGCGATCATCCGTCTCTGGATGGTGGGGTCTGCGCTCTCGGGATGTACTGTTCCGATTAGTTGTGTCATGTTCCGTTCTCCGGTGTTGGTGGTGCGACTCTTGACTTGCTATGTAACTAAGATAGGTGGTTATCAGGATAATACAAGTCTCGTGTAACAATAAAGTGATAAATAAGTAATACAGTACCCTCAAGATAGGAACGCGCACACGTACGCGCGTACGCACGAGCCCGCGCGAAGAGCAAGTACCATGCCAACCAGGTGTCGGATTTCGCGACACAGGTGTCGGATTTCGCGACACATGCCAGGTGTCGGATTTCGCGACACAGGTGTCGGATTTCGCGACACATGTGTCGGATTTCGCGACACCTGGCGGGTGTCGGATTTCGCGACACAGGTGTCGGATTTCGCGACACAGGTGTCGCGAAATCCGACACCGGCTACGTGGCGGATATCCCCGAAATCCATCATTACCCCAATCGAACGCAACCACCCCCCAAATACCAGACCCACCTGAAAAGCCAAACTGTAAACCAGTTCCACATGAAGCTTTTACTGAATTCACCTGAAAAGCCAAACTGTAAACCGGTTCCAATGTGAGCTTTTATCGAATTCATATGAAAAGCCAAACCAGCCATCGGCACTCAGTTCCAATGTGAGCTTTTATCGAATTCATCTGAAAAGCCATCCAGCCATCCAGCCATCCAGCCATCCAGCCATCCAGCCATCCAGCCATCCAGCCATCCAGCCAAACCAGCCATCCAGCCATCCAGCCATCCAGCCATCCCCAGTTCCCCACAGCTTGACTCTACCTCACTCCAATCGCATATTACGACTATGCCACCATTGGTACATAAAATGTGCGATCCCCCCGGGGACGCTGATGTCCCATACATCGAGCCCATGTTTTCGGAAACGAAACCTGAGCGCACTCGACGGTTGGATAGATTCTTCGCTCAGATCATTCAGTCCGAGCGTAGCCTTGAAGAGCAGCACAAGGAGCGTGTGACCGACGCACTCCGACACGCATTCCAAGAAGACGACATGACTCTCGATGAGGCCCTGCCTTTTCGAGTATTTGAATTGTGGCGGGCAACACGGTTCTTTTGTGAGGCGGTAGGGCTCATATCCCACGGTCAGCTTTTGTCAGAGAATCCTGAGATCAATATTACTGAACCTCGACCTTTCGGTTGGTACTTGTCACTTTCAAGTTACCCCCCGACATCCACACACACTACGTTCCTTAATCAGTTCAGGATGCACGCTTCCAAGAATCCCCAAGAGCTCTTTTCTCTGAGTCCAAGGCCTTTGAACAATGGGTCTCTCCTAGCACACAGGGCCATGTTTACAAGCATCGGTACCAGCCTCAAGCTGTCCCAACACAAGGGTAAGCCATCGGGGCCACTAGCCCGGAAACTATCCCGGGTGCCGATCGGTAGGTGGGGGTGTGCCGGTACGTTGATGCCTGTGCACGGTAGCTACACTCAAGAGGAACAGGATGATATCTACAAGGAACTCTGGCCTAGTCTCAGCGACTTTCTGGATTTCGAGTACGGTACCATCACCGAGGTGTCTGATATCCTCACATCCGCCGGCATGTACGGAGCGATGGATTACCTCCGCAACGAGGTGGGGATCATGCATTCCGAAGCGTCCGGGCTCTGTGATATGGCAGCCAGAGGCATCCACGCAACCCGGTTGCAGGATCCGGAACTGGTGAAGAGCCTGCACGTAGCCCGACTGCAGAATCTCCAGACCCGGTGTCGTAATGTGCAGGATAGGCGGGTAGAGTTGGCAGCGATGAGAGCGGAGGCTGAGATAGTCGGGTTGACCAATCAAAAGGACAACCAATCTCAGGATGAACTATTGGAGGCTGCCCTACTGGGGGCGGAGCGAGCTAGGGAGCAGTTGACAGAATGAAACCTACCCCCACCCCAGTACCTGTATGCAAGGAAGACACGTCGGCGTCGGCGTCGACTCTGCTGGCGTCACTCTCGGAACCCTGGCAGTCCACTATCAGAATGCCGTGTCTCTGGTACCGGTGGCTGTTACTCGCCATCATCACGATTCTGGGGTATGCCTACGGTCAGTACGATAATCTAAAGATCCAGCAGGCCGTTACCAAAAGTGAGCTCAAGGCGCACGAGAGCACGCTGGCCCAGGTAACGGAATTGTCGAAGCAGGTGAACGGCCAAGCCGGCGATATCACGGGCATCAAGAAGGACACGGCCAATTTGCAGCGAGACATCCAGTCTCTGATGGGGGAATTGAAGGATCAGAGAGGGGATATCAAGGAGCTGTTGATGCGGACCCCTATGCCGGGGCACTGAGGGGTGGTTTGTGTTTCTCACTTCAAAAAACACTCACAACCCGTTTGAGGATTACCTAGGACTACCCGGGTGGGGTGGGCGATGTTCCTAACATCAAAAAACACTCACAACCCGTTTGAGGATTACCTAGGACTACCCGGGTGGGGTGGGCGATGTTCCTAACATCAAAAAACACTCACAACCCGTTTGAGGATTACCTACAATACCTCACAGCAGACATTTACAATTTTTGTCGTGAGATCGGGGTAACCCCAACATCCCAGCAAGAAGAGTTGCTTGACCAAGTACAGAAGGGTTCGAGGCGCATTGCTGTGCGGTCGGGAATGGGGCCAGGGAAGACGTTTACTGCCGGTATCGTGGGGATGTTTGCGTCTATTCGGCACCGCAGCCATAAGCTGATCGTGACGGCGCCTACCATGTCTCAGTGTAAGGATGCTTGGCTGGCCCAGGCCAAGAAACTGATCGTCGAGAACCCTGAAGCCAACGCTGTCCTGCAGAATATCTTCGACTTCACTGAGACCGGGTTCGGGATCTTGAATCGGAAACAGAACGTTTGGGGGTGCATGCTGAAGGCTGCTCGGGACTCCGACCGCGCCAGGGGGCAGCATGAGAACCACATGGGGGTGATCTTCGAAGAGGCGAGTGCTATCGATCGGCAGATGTGGCATGTGTACAAGAGCACGCTGACAGGTCCGGATAACTGGATGCTGGCGATCGGGAACCCGTCAATTCGCTCCAGTGCGTTCTTTGACTGCTTCTACGGACCAGACAAGCATACCTGGGTGCAATTGCACTGGAACGCTGAAGAGACCGTCAGTCCCTACTACAACTCGGACCAGGCCAAGCAATTGGCGAGGGAGTATGGTAAGGAATCGGATGTCTACCGGGTGAATGTGTTGGGGGAGTTTCCGAAGCAGGATGCAGACGCTGTGTTGTCCACGGAACTGATTGACCCCCTCGTTACCGACACACCGGATCAGCATTTACGGTACATGATGGAGCCGGGGACTCTCATACCAGATCAGCGAGGATACAAGGAGCTGTGTCTCGATCCCCAGTTCGGGGACCGGGCAATCCGGAGACAGATTTCGTTGGACTACGCTCGTAAGGGCGGTGACGAGAACGCCATCTACGCCATCCAAGGGAACGCAACGTTGTCATGGTGGACGAAGTCGATGATAGAGCCAGCCGAGACCACGCGCAGGGCGATCAAGTACGCAGAGGACTTCCATTGGAAAAAGGACAAGTGTACCTTTGTGCCAGATTCCAGTGGCATGGGCCAGGGGTGTATCGGGACGTTTTACGAAGAGGAGTGGCAAGCATTCGAATTCCACAACCATGGGAAGCCACTATCACGGGAATATGCCAATCGGATAACAGAGGCTTACTTTTGGATCAGGAAAAAGGTGCTGGCCGAGTGTATCAACGTGCCGGATGACCCGATTCTGATTCGGCAGTTGACTACGAGGAAGTACATGATAGACCCGAAAGGCAGGCCGATTATGGTGCCAAAGGATCAGCACAGATCGGAAAATGGAGAGTCCCCAGATAGGGCGGATGCTTTTGTGATGGCGCACTACCCATGTGCGATCTCTTCTGGTTTTGATATTGCAACTCGGTAATAGAGATGCTAAATTTCGAAAACGATATGTGCAGTTCAGGAGGTAAGTCATGTCTTTCAAAGGTTACGCCCCAATCGACGCATCTGTAACGGCAACAGTTGGGTTGATCCTCGCTGCTTCGCTCGCACCGGTGTCCAGTGCTGACGGGATGGAAGTCACATCGGTACTGGTCCGGAACACCGGATCGAATCCGGTAGACGCCTTCCCTGGTGACCTGGATGATGCGAGTTGTGTGTTTGGCAAGGGGTGGCCTATGGCGGTTGGGGGATACTTGACATTCTCCAAGGTCGACAAAGATCTGCCGAATGCCGGGTTGAAGGGGATCTGTGGTACGGGGTTGACTTCTACGACCTCAGTTTTGAGGAGTTGACAAATGCCGAAGATATACCCCGCACCTGACTGCTCTTTAGCACCCACACAAGTACCCCTTACCGGGGCTGGCCCACACGACTTGACGGGGTACACGTCCGGAAATTACCGGATCCTGGTGGACTCATCCACCGGGGCAATTACAGTCAACCTGCCGTCTGCCGTAGACGAGTTGGATTTGGAGATCGTCGATTCCGGCACCAACCAAGTAACGTGTGTTCTGGATGGCGCGGACACGGTGAACGATGTGGCAGAGAACAAAGTGCTGTATGCTTACCCAGAATCGATGATCTTCAAGGGTGAAGCAGGAAACTGGAACGTAACGATGCCTCTCGGGGCATAAACGAGGACAAGACTATGAGATCCCGGGTTATGAGTTTCTGGGCACTACTTCTGTTCATCTCGGGGGCGGCCTATGCCCAGAGAGTACCGGTGTACGTGAACCGATCGGACTGGGCAGCGGACAAGCTGCCGTACCTCGACGGTACAGGGTCTGCAGATGTGACGTCAACGGATTTCTCCACTTTCGGGAGGTCTCTGGTAGGGGCAGCTGACGCTGGAGCTGCTGGGGCACTCTTAGGGCTGAGCCCAGCACAGGTCGTCACCGTGGCCAAGAGCGGGGGGCAGCACACAACAGTAACGGCAGCCGCAGCAAGCATCACGGATAGTTCAACCAGTAAACGATACGTTATCGTCGTTTACCCGGGAGAGTACTCCAGTGAGAATGTTGTCTTGCCTGGGTACACATCCTTGATTGGGGCAGGGGATCATGTCGCAACTACGATTACGTCAAGTTCAGGAATCACGGTCACCGCACCGGCGGCCGCAACGGCTGGGAATATCGCCAATATCTCGATAGAGAGCACCGGCGATGGTGGGACAGTATTTAAGCAGACTACAGGATTCTGTATCCACCACAATGTTTGGTTTTCGTGGGTCAATAGCGACAACGGGGCCAGCGGTACGCTGCTCGACATAGACGGTGGCGTGTTCAGCCTCTATGGAGGTAAGTTGAGATACAATGGTGGGGGTGATTCGGTAGGTGTCGTGACCCACATTCCAGTAGCCGTTACTGGGTCTTCGAATTGTACGTTCCAGGACGTACATTCAGACTGTGATACCGAAGATTACGATGACAACATGTACACGTACAACTTCGATTCGTCCTATACGGGGGAATTCTGCATCGAGGGTGGGGAACAGAGAATCGACGCTTTGGATGCAGCGTACGTTGGTGCCGTGAATTTCGTTAGGGTATTGGGACTCCCCACTAAAGCGTGTGTACGGAGTCTGGATATTGAGGTGTCGTCTGCTGGTAACGGAACCGGAACACTGCTGTACTTGGACTCGCCCGCTGGAGGGGCAGAGGTTCAGATATTTGGAGTAAATGCCTCTTTGACAGGGTTCACTACTAACTACGCCGGAGATATCGCAGCCGGGGATACTGCGGTAACCGGGTCAAGCAATCTAATAGCCGCTCAGGGCTCGACAGGGGCCGGGATATTTACCCGCAATGCTTTGGTGCTTAACGGCGACCTCTACGTCACGACCGACATGCATGCGGCGTACATCGAGTTCGACGATGTTGAGAACACGTACATAGGTATCGATAAGACGTACCCCACGTACTTTGCGTTTTCGAACGATGAGACGAACTTTTGGTTGGGGAACGCATCTGACAAGAACATTTGGATGAACTACGAGAAGGACGCCGATATCATCGTGGGCTCTGGCACGGGGGGCGACACCGATATCCAGATTCACGAAGGCACAGCAAACAAAACCACGCTCGGCCAGACCGGTATCGATTTTGATATCACCGTGGGCGTTGCGAATGGCGGCATCAATCTAACGCCCAATGGTACAGGCACGGTGGACGTGGTGGACAGCGGGGTGGTCGTAGACCAGAGCGGCACCGGGGTCAATTCCCCCACACTCACACTGTCTGGAGATAACGCAGGAAACGCCGTTAGCGGCGTGCTGCAACTGATTTATGGGGCAGATCCGTACTTGCGTATCAGCGTCGACCAGGACGGCTCGGGTACCGGCACGGCGGTTGTGCTCGACATCCATGACCAGGCCATAGTGTTCGGCACGGACAATACAACGGATATCGGCACCTCGGGGGCGAATCGGCCGAAGAACATCTACGCGGCGGGCAGTATTACAGGGGTGTCGATCACGGACGGTACCGCAACCCTTAGTTCGGGCAGTCTGACGGCTGCGGTCAACATCGACCTCACAGGACATGCGTACCTCCCTCTCACCAACGACGCTGTTACCCCGACGATCAACTTCGGGGACGACGGCGACGGCATCTACAGCTCAGCAGATGGGTACGTAGACATTGCAACCAACGGGGTACGGAGGGCTTACTTTTCGGATACCGTGTTCAGCGCGGATGCGGCTATGCGTCTGCTGGAGCAGGCGGCGGCGGCGACCTCTGTTGCCGGGTACGGGCAGATATACGTTAAGACCGGGACACCGAATACGCTCTGGTTCGCAGACGATACGGCGGCTGAAGTGCAGCTCGGGGCTGGAGGCGGCGGCACTACCTTCGCCGTAAACGTCGAGACACTTGCAGACGCAAAGACAATAGCGGACGGCGACCCGCAGACACAACTGCTTGACCCCGACGGCGAGAACAGAGATGTGTACCTTCCTGCTGCTCCAGCGGCAGACAGCGAGTTCTGGGTTGTGAACTCTGGTTCTAGAACTGGCGCTTTTTACCTTGAGGTCTCGTTGTCGGGTGATGCTACCGAGTATTTTACTCGGGTAAACGTAGGAGGGGGAGCACATTTTGTTTATGACAGCACCGACAGCCTGTGGCGCTGTGTAGGCCCAGGATTCATAAATACCAGAACCGGGGCTGACACCTACGACCAGGAATTTATCAACACCAGTATCGGGCAGGGGGCAAATGCTTCTAATTTTGGGTCAGCGTTTGGTGGTGCGGCTAACGCTAACGACCATGGCGCGGCGGTTGGTGGTTCGGCTAACGCTAGGAACCATGGCGCGGCGGTTGGGTACGCAGCAAACGGGTCTGTATTCGGCGTGGGGGTTGGTAACGGCGCGAACGGGTCTAACTTCGGCGTGGCGGTTGGGGACAATGCGGACGCTTGCCCCGTTGGAGTGGCACTAGGGGACTGTTCTGACACAAATACACACCCATACAGCACGGCACTAGGCCCCTACTCACAGGGCGCACGCTATGGAGACGTAGCCAGTCTCGGAACCCCTCAGACCAAGACTATGACGTTTCGTAAGTCTGAGGTATCGTGGTACGGGAACGTGACTGCGGCCAGTGGGGCAACTGAGATCTTTCTGCGAGGCGTAGGGTCGCAGTACGCGGTTATCACGTCGTCGTCCACAGTCGTCGTCAAGGGACTGGCGGTTGCCCGAGACCCTACGGCAAACGAGTCCAATTCATGGGAGTTTTCCTGCACGATCCAGAACGATGCGGGGACCACTGCCATGAAGTCGGCAGCGACCATCACTACTATTGATGAAGATGATGCGACGTGGGTCTTTGCTATTGACGCAGTGGACAGCACTACTGACTACTTGAGAATGCAGTTTACCCCCGACGCAGATAACGGTACAGAGATCGTGATTTACGCAACCCTGGTTGAAGTCATCGAGTAAGGAGACCGAAGAATGAGAAACACTATCGCAATCGCACTGATCCTGGGCCTGTCAATCGCAGTCATGGCAAAACCGAAGAGGGTGAAGCTGGACAAGGTAATGAGTTCAGGCATCGCAGCCACGTATTGGGCTCTTGAGGAGTTCACCGTGTCCATTGCCAACGACTCCGCCGACATCCATCTCGCTGCGTACTTGAGCAAGGAAGCGATGCTGGCAGGCAAAGTCGCCGTTGCGCACCAGCAGATGCGGGTAGCTGGCGTATCGGGCAAGAAGTGGTTTGATGATGCTGCCGACGACCTCTTGGGCCGTGCAATCCAGATGCAGGAACTCACCGGGGCAACTTTGGAGAACGCAGAATGAAAACAACGGCAAAAGGCACCCCGAAACGGGACGGATCAGGACGTGGTAACCGTAGCAATAGGGGACGCGGCGGTTGCGCCACGACACGAAAAACCGGGGGTACGAGCAAGATGAAAGACAACGACATTGTAGCATTGGTACTCGTGATGGCGTGCGTGTTCATATGCTCTGGATGCGTCAGCAACGTCCAGCACATTCATGACCCCGTAATCACTCTACCGGCTGAGTCGCTTTCCGAGGGCTCGGCGCCAACGATCATCGTCATCGGCGCGCAGGTCGCCGCGAAGCCTGTCGATTTCGGTGGTATCATCTCGCCGGACACCACGGCGAACGCGAGAGCGGCAGCAAGCCAGAACGGCGACGTGGACGCGGACCAGCGAGGGAGCCCATGATTACGTTCCCGCATTGCGTCCAGCTCTCTGACCTCGAAGATCTGAGCATGCCGGGCTGGTTCATGCTGACGAAGCCCTTCGACGCCATCGAGGACGGAGTTCTGTACCGCGCTCCGGCTGGGATGCTGACCGACGGAGCGAGCATACCGCGATTTGCATGGCGCATCGTGGGCTCTCCCTGGACTGGGCGCTATCTCAGAGCCGCCATCATCCACGATGCGGGATACAGCGGCAAGTTGCTGTCTGGACCTGTAGATGGTATCTTGGAATCATGCGAGATGACACGGAAAGAGATCGACGAGCTATTCTACCGTCTAATGCTCGCACGCGGCGTCGGGAAGCGCCGTGCATGGGCTATGCACAGAGCAGTACGCGCCGGAGGCTGGGCGCCGTGGAACCGATCACGACGAGGGACACAAGATGCCAGCGCCTGACCCCAAAGAACTCGCCCGACTCATAGCAGAGCACCGGAGGTTCAAGGGTCTTGGGTTAGCAGCTACTTGAAGGTGACCCTGGTACGCATCTCGAAGGACACACCTTTGGCGTAAGCTCTTGAGAATTTCTGGAACCGAGCCAAGACCGTATCCGCTACCTTCTGCTTGAATCCTGCAAAGCCAACGTCGTTGTCAAAGAACTTCTTTCCTACAGTCGGGCCTACTGATTCCCGTAGAATCAACTCGCCGGACTTTACCGCTTCACTGAATTGCACTGAGGTCAGGGACAGCTTTTGTACCTCAGACAACCGCTCTGGGTACCCATTGGCGATACGTGGATCGTTTGCGACGTCACGATAGTACGCCAGCATGGGGCCGCCTTCTTTTCTCTTTACCGCTTCCCGACCGTCGTGCAGGATGACAGCCCAGAAGTGGGGTACCTGTGCCTTTAGGCTGGTTCTGCCATCTTGTGCGATTTCCAAGCCGCCCTTTAGTGCTGTAGAAGGTATCGAGGACATAGATTGTCTGTGTAGCAGATCCCTCAGATCCTTGATGGTTGGGTCGAGGAACTGGATGAAGTAATCCGGGACTGTAATCTGCCCTGCCGAGCCGGTAGCCATCGGGTCACTCCTTCACACCATCTGAGAGGTCTCGACCGTTTGCTGCGGCTTCTGGGGCACTTTCACGCATGCGCCCAACAGTGTCTGCAGTCTTGATGTCGATGTAGTCAGTGACTTTGCGGAAATTGAATGAATCTGGGTCGATACCGAGGCCTGACTTTTTCGTATCTCCGAGGGTACGAGACAGTGCCCGGGAGATGGTTCGCTGAGATCTCCCGATGACCAGGGCTTGGAAAGACATTAAGGCGTTGACGAATTCGTTATTCGCTCCGAGCTTGCCCGGAATCTGAATGCCGGCGAGCAGTGGGGGAACCTGGTGACTGGTAACGATGTCCATCTTGGTTACTTCGTAGTTCTTCTGGAACGCCTCATCGGTCTTGCTGTCTTTGGTGATCTGTTGGAAGAAGATTTTTGTGTCGGCAGTGCTTGAGAAAGCGTGGGCCACGGATTGGTGCTTCTTGCCGGTCTCGGATGTCTGGGAAATCGCGGTTCTGATTTTGTTCCAGTCTGTTTTACCGATGGGCGTTCCAGGACCGTGAATGAACAGTAGGAAGTCCACAATACACCGATTGACGTAGTCAGAGAGTTTTTCTTCCCAGGCAGCATTGGCTGTTTCCATGGCAGGGGCTGAAGATAGCCAGCCGGGCTCCCCATAGAGAGGATGCCCCCCGAGAGGATCTGGGATATAGATGACTTCAGACACGTTTTCAGGTTGTAGATTGTTGGCAGCCTCTGTTGCCAGGAATCTGGCTTTGTCCCCGAAGCGGCAGAAAGCAGTATCGATATCAGATCCGTACCCGATATTAAAATAGAAATCTTTGCCATTGCCTTCACTGAACGCATATAGTTCATCAGTCGGCAGGTAATACAGGGCCTTGACCTCTCCGTTGATCGGATCATTTGAATCTCGACGCACTTCTATGGCCATGTCCCCCAATTCGAAGAAATCGGACCCACCCCGTGAGAGTAGATCTTGAAAGTCGATGAGGCAAAGGGCATCGAGCTGTTTTTCTGCTTCAGATCTGTGGATATCCGGATCCATTATAAACTGGATGATGTCTTTTGGGTCGATGCCAGCTTGGCCGGCCTCAGCGCCTGCCGCTTCCTTCTCTTGATCACTTATCATACCGAGACCTACCGAGCAAGCAACTTTTGATCTGATGCACGCTCCGTGTGTAGCATTCTTTTTGAGCCAGGCACGGGCACCGGGTTTGTTGAAGGTGTGAACCATGACACCTTCAGCTGTGAGGCTGCTGCCATACGATTCCCCAGGCTGGAGGGATCCAGATGCGTCCGTGAGCAATTCTTTTTGGATCCTACCTTCTGACCCAAAAAGTTCGATACGTGTGTCGATAGACGTACAATTCAAGGTTTCTGCTGGCATTTTAGCTGTCCCCATATTAGATTGAGTTGACGTAAAGTATGGGTGCAATATATTGCGATAATAGATAAGACGCAATTTCAGGGAGCAAGCATGCCGAATTCAAAGAGAAAACGCAGGTACACGAAACTGGACATAGCTTTCGTGTCGTTGTGCCCTAAAGGCAAAAACGGACTGCCTGTGGTAATGAAGGCGGCTACGTCTGAGTCCGACCGGCCGATGATCACTATAGGTACCGTGGCCAAAGCGACACCTGAATTTGACACCACCGGGGAAATCCTAGCATTAGTGTACGTCCCTGAACTCCCCGACAGTGACGGAGATTCCGCTGGGGCTGGCGTGATCAAGGAAGCTTGCAGCTCGTTTGCGAAAAACGGCCTGAACCTGGATATCCGCCACAACAACATGCCTATCTCGAAAGATAAGGCTTTCGTGGCCCAGTCGTTTATCGTCCAAAAGGGCGATACCCGTTTCGAGGATGTTAAGCTGACTGACGGGACTTCTGTTGACCCCGAGGGTGGGTGGGCGCTGTCGATCAAGCTGGAGGACAAGGATCTCAGGGAGCTGTACAAGGAAAAGGGCTGGCAAGGTGTCAGCATGTTTGGATATGGGACCACAGAAGAGGTTGCCAAGTCGGAATCGGATGGGGAGGCGTTGTGGGAGCGGCTTCTGAAATCGATGAAGGAACATTTCGTAAAGCACGGACATACAGAAGGAGAAGACTCGATGACTGACCAGGAAAAGAAGGATTTCGCAGAACTCGTCGCAACTTCGACTGCGACGGCTGTGGCCAAGGCCATGAAGCCCGATGCCGAAACCGACGAAGAGAAGGTTGAGAGACTCAAAAAGGAAGCTGAGGCGTCCAAGGGCGAAGTCGATCTGACCGACCCGAAAGCCGTCAAGGAGCATATCAAGCAGTTGAAGCTCAAGAAGGCTATCGAGGGTCTGGATCCGAACGACCCTGAAGCCCTGGAGAAGCACCTCAAGGCCCTGGAAGCCGAAGTCTCCAAGGATGACACGGACGTCACTCCCGGCAGCATCCAGAAGAATGTTGACGCTGATCTCGCGGCACTCACGACCGGGGAAAAGCTGATGAAGTCCTTCGAAGACGCAGCGGACGTGGCACTCAACGGCAAGTAAGTTAGTCATCAGCCGTGGGTAGTCGGCTCGGTTAATACCATCCACAAGAGAAGGAGATATGGAACATGACTCTGAAAGCACAACCAGCTCTGACCTCAAACACAGACCAGTTCTCTACGCAGAAGCGGTTTGAGTGCACTGAAGTCAAGAACGTAACATTCGGTACGGATGCGGCAGCGCCCCTGCTGGCTCTGCTTACGCCCGTGGCGTACAACGAAAACACCGGCTACTGGGCTAAGTGGGCAAAGCCGACCCAGGACGTCTACACCATCGCGGTCACCACCGACTACACAAGCGGTACCTTCACGGTCACAATTGACGGCGAAACGTCTGGCACGATCGCGAGCAGTGCATCTCTGGCTACCGTGCAGGCAGCTGTCGATGCCCTTTCCAACGTGCGCTCTGGAGACATCGTGGTAACGGAAGCTGCTGCAGGCGGCGTCGATATCGATCTCGGTGGATTCATCTTCACGTTTGCGACGACCGGTAATTTCCGGGGTCGAGCCATCACCATGACGGCCGATTTTGGCAGTCTGGTTGGCGGTACCGGGGCTGCCATAACCAACACCGTTGCCGGTGTCGAAGCCAATGGTACCGACATCCCGAAGGCGTTCGTCGCACCGACTTCGATTCAAACGTACGCGGATGGTGAGACAGTTGGTGTGGTCATGTGGGCCGGTAAAGTTCACATTGATGACATCACAGTCGAATCGGCAGATGACAGCGATTTCCAGTACATCGCCAAGAAGACGTTCCGAGGCCTTGGCATCCGGATCGAGTCGTTGGCTGGTATCCGGTAAGGGTTTTCAACAAGCCGAGTAAGGCAACAATCGCCACATAAGGCAACCAACAGGGAGAGTATATCATGCCAGCAGTCCCAGTATCAGCGGTCACTGATCAATCGGCGGTTGTCCTTACCGCTATCATCAACAAACTACAGAAACCGTCCACGTTTCTGTACAACATCCTGTATCGGAACGCCCCGGTTCGGTATGTGGAGACCGGCCAGTACCAGATTGACATTAAGAACGGTGTCGCCAACATTGCACCTCTGACCCGTACGGACGGCGAGGCCAAGATGTTGACGCGCGGTACCGGGGATGTCAAGAATGGCACGCTGCCGAATATCCGCATGAAGATGCCGATTTCGTACAACGAAGACCTGTACAAGCGTCTTCCCGGTATGATTTCCGGTGGAGGTCTGATCCGGCCCGGCGAGGCGTCTTACTTCATGAAGGTGGTAGCCGAGACGATCTCTGCTGACGCACAGAACATGCTCGACGCCTGGTGGAGACGCCAGGAGTGGTTCGCGGCAAAGCTTCTCGCAGGCGCCGTGTCGTACTCCGATACCGACGGTACGAACTTCGCTATCGACCTGGAACGCCCGGTCGGTAACACATCCACGCCCGGAACAAAATGGAACGATGACGCCTGCACACCTCGCAAAGATATGGTCGCATTGAAGCTTCTGGCCAGCACGGCCCAGACGTCTTTGCGGCTCGGTATCTGCAACGACAACATGGCGAACAAGTTGCTTGCTTCCGTTGAGGCAGGACAGCTCAAGTGGGACGAGGACAACCTCAAGAACACCTACGGCACCAACACGACCATCGTAAATCATATCTTCAAAGGTATGGACGAGGACTTTGATTCTGTGTACCTCGGCCGCCTTGGGGGTGTTGAAGTCTGGTGCTACAACGGCGTGGACCTGGACGATGGCACCACCCCGTTCGTTCCCAATGACACCATCCGGTGCTTCAATCCCAGCACTCGTTCCCGCATCATCATGTACGCCCCGATCCCGAAGGCTACCACGAAGGGTATCCAGCTGGTACGGACGCGCAAGCTGTCGTGGGCCAAACCGAAAGACGATCCGGTCTCCTTCGTCCAATACCTGGAATCGCGGGAATTCCCGTTCGAAACCAGAGCGGACTGGGTGTTCGACATCGTTCCGTATTGATCGCGCGGAATCTCAGAATCGGAGGGGGGGGGCTTAAAGCCCCCTTCCGGTTTCTCAGTACCAGCATTTGAAAGGGGCTAGGGCATGGAAGCAAAGTACACAGCGGCAATTACCATTCTGGGCAACCACAGGCGTGTGTCTCCTGGTGATGCATCCTTTACAGCATCAGATGTGGGCATCAATCCGGCCAACGTCAAGCACCTGGTTGACAGAGGCTTCATTGTCCCTTACGTGGAGCCGGACCCCCCCGAAGCTCCCGCCAGAATCAAAACATCGGAACTGAACAAGGATCCGAAAGAAAAGTCTGAAGGCAGTGTGTCTCTGAATGTGGGGAGTCCCTGGATCTTTGACCCGGAGGAATTCTCAGAGAGCTCCCACACGGAACTCTTAGCCTTGATCGATACCGTCTGTGAGGAGCGCGGACTGACTCCACCGAAGTTCCGGACCAAGAAGCCCAACACCATCAAAGCCGCCGCACTCAAACACCTGAGCCAAGATCGGGCGTAGATTACAATGGGCGTATTCGTCACAACAGGCACTTTGAAAGCCCGCTGCCGGCTGTCGACAGCGGTTGACGCTGAGGCGTTGGCGATCTTTGATGAGTCAGAACGGTCTGCCGCTGCCTGGATCGTGGGAGAGCTCACCCCAGACATAGTTCAGGACATCATAGCGTATCCTGACGACGCGATCCCGACGACGGCTGAAGGGGCGATACGCCTTAAAGCCGAGCAGGCAGAGACGCTTTACGTGTTCTCCAATATGCTATTCAGGCTGCCAAGCTTCTTCTTGGAGGCGCAATCCAAGTCTAGGATGTCGTACAACGATAACGCGGCATCTCGGAAGCAGTTTGCTCAGCTGAAGGATCAGAGCGACAGACTCACCCAGCATGCCGTCTCGTTGATGGCTGGGTTGGTGGCTGATATGGCGACATCAGACAGCGATACCACCCCAGACTCTGAGGCCTTGCTGGGAGCTGGTGGGACCAGGCAAAGTTACCCGTTTTCGTCTTTGGATAGGGATGTACCTTGGGGGTCATACTCACATTCTCCTTTGGATATAGATGACCTTGGGAGGCTATATTCTTGATCCTCAGAACAGACATTCAAGACAAGATCGTCGAAATCCTCAACCAGGAGATTTTCGATGTTGTCGAATATGATGCTTCAGAATACGCAGAACCTACACTGACTGGGAACAAAATAGCCCCTGCTGTGGTGGAGGTGAACGAGACCGGGTGTGCCTTTATTTTGGACAAAAACAGCAACCGGTCGCTGTCTCAGGCCAGGGCAGGTTGGAAATTCGCTGCTTATATCGAGTTTGCTCAAGAGGTTTTGTTGGATCCAGCGTGTGATACGTTCTTGACCAAAGTCCAGTTCATCGAGAAATCTGGGGAGTTTGCATCGTTGATGCTTTTGAATTACCTTGTAGCACATCCAACGAGGGCGTCGGCACAAGGTGCAACAGCAGCAGTTTTTATGTTTGAGGTCAACCCTGTAAAGTAAGGAGATAGGTTAGATGAAAAACAACACCACGGGCGTGCCATCAACAGCAGAATATTCCCTCGGTCGGGGGATCATGAACCTCGGGGAACTGGATTCCAGTGATGCTGTAGATTCCTTTTGGGATCTGGGCAACGTTACTGAGTTCACTATCACTCCTGAGGTCGAAGAGAGCGAGCATTACTCGTCTCGTACGGCAGAGAGGTACCTTGACCGTACCGATATCCTGGAGCGTGCTCTGAACGTTTCGTTCACTTGCGAGAACATCAACCAACGCACACTGCAGTGGTTCCTGATGGGAGGCCAGACAGCCGTTGCCAATCCGACGTACATAGGCTTTACCGGGGCTGTGATTGTTGTCGCCGGCAATATCACGCTCGGCACTATCGTACCTCTGGTCAACGTGACCGGAAGTCGGTGCTACGATGTCGTGGCCACGGATATCACAATCGAGACGTCGAACGTGACTCCGGTTGCCCTCGTCAAGGACACGGATTACACGCTGAATGCCAAAGAGGGTACCATTCAGTTGATTTCGACATCCACGAAACTGGCGACAGCCATTGCCGGTGCTGAGGGACTCACCCTGGACCTGGCAGCCAACACCAGCCAGATTCAGAACCTGGTTTCTGTGAACGCATTCACGTCAACCCGTGACGTGGCGCTCATGTTCTTCGCGGAAGACCCGAAGACTGAAGAGAAGACTGAGTACTATTTCTACAAGTGCGGCCTCCGCCCCGAAGGAGACCACGGCTTGATTACCGAAGAGTACAAGACTCTCACATTCTCCGGCAAGCTCGTAACACCCGACGGCCAGACGTCCCCGGTCCGTGTCACCCCAATTGTGGAAGCGTAGTCGCTCGCTTCCCCTGCCCCCCGCCCTCGCCCCCTTTCCCAGGGGCGGGGGTTTTTTGTGTTGTAGAATTTGCATAGATAACCTATATTGCTGTACTGGGAATCTTAGTATTTGATGTGGGGCAGCAACAGAACAAAGGAAGCGACAATGAATGTGTTTGCCAGACTCTCGAAAAAAGCCGCTAAAACTGTCCGGATCGAAGGCGAGTCAGTTAAGGTGTACCGACTGACCGGTAAGGTCATCTTGTCTGGGGGGAAACTGGTACAGAGGGCGCTGGCGCATGTCGCTGTACTATTCGAAGATACCGGCCGGGATTCGTCAGTGGAGATTGTCCAGAACGAGGAAGGCGCCTATTCACGCAAGGTGGCACCTGTGTCCCTTGACGTGGCGCAAATGCGCAATGATCGCCGGGACTCTGCCTGGGCTGCCCTAGCCCAGCTTCTGGACCGGGATGAGGCTGCCACAGCGCTGGCCGCTATCCTCCGAGATACGTACAGAGACGAGTTCGACGGGGACTCAGATGAGGATGTCTTGAATTCATTTTCCCTTGACCAGCTGGCCGAAACTCTGGACACCGTGCTGGAGGTCAACGACATCCTAAAAAAGCTGAAGGGGGTGGTTCCGGTACTTCAGGAAAAGCTTCAAGGGACCGCCCCGACGACAAGCGAAGACGCGGAGCCCGAGATCGGGCCAAGCGATCCGGAATGAATCTGGACGGGTATGAAGAGGGTTTGGCGGAAGCCGCCATCGTTCTTCAATCGTTTGGGTTGCCTGAAAGCCTGGTACTTGATACAGATTCTGTGAGTTTGGAGGCTATCATCAAGAAAGCTTCAGAATTGCGGAACGTAGAGTTGGCGAACAATTTGGCCTTAGGTGCGCTGGCGGCACAAGGTACAGGTAAGGCAATCAACAAAATGGTCAAGAACTTGAGCAAACAGAATCGGGCCGGCAATGGTTCGGATTTTGCAAGGGATATGGGCCTAGCGTAAGGGTGGTGCTGTGGGCGAATTTCAAGATACAGGCGGACTACAGTACCACTTGGATGTCGTGGGGGGTGAGAACTCCCAGAAAGCGATGCAGGCCTTTGCCAACGACTTGAAAGCCCTTCGGGCTGAGTTGCAATCGGTTAAGGATCTCAGCGCATCATTCAAGTTCTCCAAGCAATCTGCCCAGAATGCAGTAGCACTTTCTACAGCGCTCGACAAGTCGGCTAAAGCTGCCCATAACCTCAACACGGAGGTTGAGAATACAGTAGATCTTACGAAGCAGCAAGCATACCTCCAGCGTCAGATTCAGAACCTCAAAAACAAGTCGTATTCTCTGCACGATAAGGAATACCAGAGGCTCAAGCTTCGTGTCGACCAGGAATCCAGATCTCTGGCACTGGAGAGTAAGAGACTCCAACTCGGGAACCGGGCGCTCCAAGAGCAAGAACGCTCTGTCGCGATACTCTCTAAGAAACAACAGCTCACCAACCAAATAGCTTCGTCTTCAGATACGGGACTGCAGAAGCTCAAACTAGAGAATGCTGCGCTCCAGCAGCAACAGAGTTTGAAGCAGGCCTTAGTTTTGGCCGGTAGTCGAGTGCTTCAAGGTCTCAAGACTCAGGTAGCACTACAGACACGCCTATCGTCGTTGAAAACTACACTGACTGTTGGTGGCAGTCCGGATGTTCAGGGGCTGCAGAAGCAAGTAGCGCTCATGCAGCGTAGACAAGCTCTCGAAACGTCGAGGGATGTCCTTCACGATCGGGATTACCAGACCATAAAGAAGAAGTATGATCTGGAAGCCAGACTTGTCTCTTTGGAGAGCAAAAAGTTCCAGCTTGAAAACCTGACGCTCCAAAAGAAAGAGCGGGTTATTTCGATACTGAAGGCCCAGAGAGCTATCGAAACAACTATCGCAGAGCTGAAGGACAAGAACCTCCAGCGACTCTCTGTTGAGGAGCAGGCACAGAAGCGAATCACGAATTTGCTTAATCAGCAGGTTCTTGCCCGGCGCACCAAAACTCTAGCAACCAAGGCCGGGTTGGATATCAATGACCCGAACGTTGCGAGGCAGCTGGGTCTTGAAGTCCAGGAGAACGCAAAAACGATGAGTCAGGCTTCGGAGTCCACAAGAAGCTACGCAGTGAATCTGGCCCACCTGTTCAAGGTGTACGCCTTCTACACCATCATCAACCAGTTTACCAGAGCACTACGTACCGTCATCACGGAACTGTTCCGGTTCAATGCTGAGATGGAAGTGACCGAGTTGGGGTTGGCAGCCTTGTTCACAGCTACGGGTACCCTTGTGGATGAGAACGGGAGGCTATTAAAGGGGGTGGAAGCCCTTAACGCTGCCCATGCGGTGTCGAGGGACCAGATGCGCAAGTTGCGCGTTGATGCCCTATCTACGAGCTCGACATTTGAGGATCTGGCTAGGAATCTCCAGTATGCCATAGCCCCGGGAATGAAAGCCGGGTTTGATCCGGATCAGGTTCGGGAGTTTACAGGCAGTGTGTCCCGGGCGGCCACGGCTGTCGGACTTCTTCAGAACCAGCTACCCGAAGAGATCAGGTCGCTACTCACAGGGCAGATCCGTCAACAGACATCGCGTCTGGCAGTGAGTTTGGATATCTCTCGGGAGGACGTGAAAAACTGGACAGCTATGGGGACGCTGTTCAAGGAACTCCAGTCGCGGTTCCAAGCGTTCAACGACGCCGGCGAAGAGAGTATGGAAACTCTCACAGTCAAACTCAGTAACCTGAAAGACCGGTTCCAGTTGCTAGCCGGAGCAGCCGGGATAGGAGTGTTCGAAGATTTCAAAGACCTGGTTACGGATCTGTCGAACGCTTTGGTTACCAAGGATCCGTTTGGCAAAATGCAGCCGAGCAAGTCGGCACTGGCAGCCCTAACGGCATTCGCTGATGAAATCAAGCTGCTTCTTCAATACGTACGCAGGCTGGCGGTAGGGGGCAATTTAGAGGATCTGGCTGCCTCCTTGGGGAAATCTTTGAGGGTGTTGGTCGTATACGCGTTGGAGATCGTTAAAACGTTCGTAACAATCTTCGGGTGGGTCAGCAAGCTGGTAACAGCATTCGACAAGCTGGAGATCTTTGGGACGAGATCTAGCACACTGGCTGCAGGTCTGGGCAAGCTAACTGCTGCTGTAGTCGGACTCGCAACTGCTTGGAGGTTGTTAGGGGTCGCAGGGGCCACAGGAGCAATTAGTCAGTTTGCGACAGGGGCTGCCGGTAAAGCTGGATTGGTAGGTGCCGGCGCCGGTGTCGGGGCCGGTGGAGGGCTTACAGCAGGAGCTGCTATCGTTTGGATGAAATCAGTCCTGCTCACTGGCGCCGCGATATCTGTGATCACTTTGGTTGTGGTAAAAGCACTTCAGATGATTTCGAACAAACTAGCCAGCATGGGAGGGGAGGGCGGCCAACTCAATTTCACAGAATTTCTGAGTGCCCTTCGGGTATTGTTTGAGGGTGCAGCACAGGTACTGGCAGCCCCACTGTTTGCATTTGGTGGATACTTTCTCGGGCAATTCAAGAGTATTTTAGATTCGATGCTAAAGGCTTTCCATTTTACTGGAATCCTAACGGAAGCTGACGCCAAAGCAATAAAGACCCTGGAGCAGACGAAAGAAGACCTTAACGCCGTCTGGAAAGCTATCGGAAAGGAAACATCCGATAAGCTAGTTGGCATCACCCAAAAGGCAGATAAGAGGGCTGGGATTGGGGTAGACGATGGTACGGTAGAGTCTCTGAAGTTGATAGACACGTTCCTGGATTCCGTGGCGGCATCCGTGATTTCAACCAACTACAACCTTGCCGATATGACCTCGTACCTTGAAGAGGCAAAAAAGGAAGCTGGGGAGTTCAAGTTCGACTCTGGGGATTATGGGACCAGCGTGTCGGGATTGGCCGCTGTGATTCTGAAAGACGTCCAGGCGGCATCGTTTGCCCGGGAAGAATACGCCAACCTGAAGAAGACGCTGCAGGATCAGCAGGCAGCGTTCAAGGCATCGGCAGATGCCAGAAAGGAAGAAGCCAAATCGACAAAGCTCTTCACAGCTGGTGAGATCCACGCGGTGGCGGCGTTCAAGGCGGCGTCCCTGGAGGTTCTTGACCTGAAGCGATCCGAGCGACAGCTTGTTAACGAGATCAAAGCTTTGGAGATGGCAGGAGACGCATCGTCACTGCGGGATGCTAAAGCAAGACTTGAGGTGATCAAAGAAGGGCTGGGACTCGCGAAGGGTAGGCAGGCAGCGACACTAAGTGGATTAAATACTGAGTCAAAGGGAAAAGTAACGACCCAAGTGGGAGGTATAATCAAAGCCGAATCTGGGGCGAAAGCCACAGGTGCACAGATAACATCTCTCGATAAGGTGTATGCAGAACAGTTGGCGCTAATCAAGGTGCAGGCCCAGAAGAACGCCGAAAAGAACTACCTGACGGCGCGTATCGCACAGGAAAAGAAGTTCGCGTTGGATGTCGTTCAGTTCAAGGTTGATTCTGGTAAGCTATCTGAGAAAAAAGCTGCCAAAGAACGTGCAACCATCAACAGACAGTACCTGGCTCAGGAATCTGATATTGAGCGTAGCGCGTTGCTTACATTGCACACCCAAGCTCTCGCGAACCTGAAGGAAGAAGAGGCTGTCCGGAAGCGCATACTCTCAGACCAGCTTTCCAAAGCTGCCACACCTGAAGATAAAACCAAGGTAACGGACGCTCAAGCAGCTCTCGATACAGAGATCGCTAATAGACGAAAGGTGATCGACATTAACATTGGGGGGTTGCGTGATGAACATAAAATCCGTACCCAAATGGAGGAGGACAGCCTTGATATCAAGCGAAAAGGGACGGTAAACTATTTCACTGAAATGGGGGATGGATTCTCTGAACTTCAGACGACCGTAGCAGGTACCCTCTCCCAGGCGTTCACTCGCAGTGTCGCAGGACTTGATTACGACCTGCGCACAGCCCTAGGCAACGCACTGCTGAGCTTCGCGGATAAGTTGGGTCAGAAGGTATTCGAAGAGACCTTGGACGGGATAGTATCTGCATTGACCGAGGGGGCGAAATCTGAGGCGGTTATGGGGCCACTAAGCAAGATCTTTTCTGGTATCTTTGGCACGAAAACGGCAGAGAAGCAGACATCTGTGGTTTCGGGTGAAGGCATTGTAGAGGGAGCCACCGAAACGACAGACATGATGACTTCTAAGTCGCCCGGCATGTTGGGGACGATTACCGGGGGCTTCAAAAAGATGCTTGGCAGCCTGACCGGAGTCTTGTCCGGAGGTTTCTCTGGACTCCTAGGCAGTATAGGTGGGTTGTTCTCTGGAGGTTTTGGGGGGTTAATGAGTAGTATGTCTGGACTGCTGTCTGGGGGATTTGAGGGGATTATGGGATCCCTAAGCAGTCTGTTTTCTGGTATGGGTGGTGGGGGTGGTGGGGGTGGTGTGGGTGCTGCTATCGGCGGCTTGGCATCAATGGCCATGAGTTTCTTCGGGGGTGCAGCTCACGGAGGCCTGGTCAGAGGGTATGCGTCCGGGGGTCCAGTACCTGGCCGACCTGCCGGTATCGATCGTAGGGATACGGTTCCTGCGTGGCTAAGACCCTCTGAGTACGTCATACGTCCCGAAGCCGTGTCCAAGTACGGAGCGTCGCTGTTCCAGGCTATGAATAACCTGCAGCTCGATAGCAGTTCTTTGCCCGGCGTCTCGACAGTTGTGGAGTCGGTGCCTATGGTAAGGGGTATGGCATCAGCAGCTTCTGGTGGATCGGTTGGCTACGGATCTGGACCAATGTCTCAGATTCTTCCCGTTCTGGTTGCCAACGAGCTGTCGATGGAACGAATGATCGCCGGAGGCAGGTCGTCCTTTGACGCAGCAGTATCCAAGGCGTCGAACCAAAACCCAAATCAAACACGCGCTGGCGGAGGATTTTGATGAGATTCACAGGCACTACAGATAGCCATTTGGGGTTGCTGGAAAAGATCAGAGACCACGCCACTGTCGCCAATTCCGTGAGTACTCCGGCCGCGACTGGTACGGGTAACGGCTTGATCTCATATCCTGTGGCAGAGAACGACGCCCCGTCCGAAACTTGGACTCTTACATGCACGGCTACAGCCGTCGATGGAGGCACGTTCTCAGTGGTAGGTAGTGTGTCCGGAGCGAAGGCAGTGACTTATGTTGGGACGGCATACGACAACGATATCGTGGCGTTTACGATCTCGGACGGGTCAACCGATTTCATCGTCGGAGATGTCTTCGAATTTGTCGTAACCCAACTAATCGGGGAAAATGTGTGGGAGGAGATGAGGTACAGGAATCTGGTAGACGTTACGACAGCAGAAGGGTACACAGGAGAGTTTGATTACAGTGCGGGGGCGGCTAACGCTAGGGCGTTTGTCTTGAACCCAGAGGGGACAAAACTCTTCATACTGGACACAAATAAGTCTGTCTATTCTTACACGCTGAGTCGTGCGGGATATATAGATTCCGCTACGTACGATACGGCGTCTTTTGATACCTCGGGACAAACAACCAGCCCTCAAGGGTTGGCGTTCAGCCCGGACGGGTTGGGTATGTACGTGGTGGGTACTGGGGGGGTCGTGTACCAATACACGATGACCGTCGCCTGGGGCCTGAGCACGGCCACGTATGCGTCAAAGACGCTCAGTGTGGCTACAGAGCTGACGACTACAGGATCGGATCTGGTTTTCGACGATACGGGATCCAATCTGTACGTGACGTCCAGTACGAACAACATCGTTGCCCAGTACTCCATGACTACCCCGTACGACCTGTCTACTGGGAGTTACACATCGAAACAAGGGGCCTATGCAGATGTGGCGTATTGTCGATCCATGGTGCTGAGCTCTGACTTGGATGATGCCTTTTTCTACAGCAGTACTGCCGATACCCTGTACCGGTATCCTGTAGCTACTCCGGGAGATATTTCAACAATTTCATACGGGGAAAAATCGTCGATTGTCGATTTCGGATGGGGCAATCCAGTCTTTATGAAAGCCAATGCTACCGGCGATATCTGGTATGTGATGGACCCGGACGACGATACCATTTATCAGCTTGCCATGTCTACGGATTGGGATGTTTCTACCCTTTGGCAAGATACGAAGGAGGTCGATGCCTCGGATGCTATCTCCGGTACGGGATTGGTAGGGATGGCGTTCAATCCAGACGGGGAAGAAGTGTTTCTGACCGACGTAACCGATGGATACGTGCGCATGTTGGACATGGAAGTGCCTTGGCGCATTGCTAGTGCTTATTACGACGCGAAAGAGTACGACCCTACGGCCCAGTGTTCTGATGCGCAAGGGATACACTTCAGTGCGAACGGCAAGTACATGTTCTTGTGTGATGGTACCCCAGACACGATTTTCCGATATGAGTTGGGGGCTCCTTGGGTAGCATCAACGGCGACATACGGCGGAGATTCATTGGTGTTGGCATCTGGGACTATCGGCGATTGCTTCTTCAATCCAGATGGGACGAAGCTGTATGTATCTAAGTACCTTAGTGGAGGGTACATAGAAGAATATTCTTTAACATCCCCCTGGACGCTTGGAACGGCCACACTCGTAACCACCCAAGCTACTGTAAGCAGCAGTTATAGGGGATTAGCTCTTAGTTCTGACGGCACACACGTCTACGTTTCTAATTTGTCGACTATCTTTCACTGGGAGCTTTCGACGGCTTGGGATATAAGCACGATGTCTTACACGGACGCCCTTGCAACCTCTATAGGTGTTAAAAGCTTCGCATTCGATCCAACAGGAACGCAGCTTGGGATCGTGGGCTCTAGCAATAGAGTTCGAACGCACACTTTGCACTATGCTTGGATGCTAGCGTATAGTGTAGGATCAATAACAGTATACCTATCCCTACCTACGGCGACTATTCGAGACCTCGCGTATAATTCAGACGGCACGGCTGTTACCTTTTTCGTTTCGTCAACGGCTGTAGTCGAGTATGCTTGCTCCGCCTATGATCTAAGGACCGCTACTAGTGTCGCGATTGCTGAATTCGATGTCTCTGCCCAAGACGCCACTCCGAACGGCGTGGCGTTCAACGACGACGGCACCAAGATGTACGTGGCTGGCGCCTCTACTAAATACGTCTATCAGTACCCATTATCGTCAGCCTATGATCTCACCTCAGCCACCGCTGTCGGGGTCGTGTCCTTGGATGTTTCCTACTTAACCACGGTCCCTCAGGGGATCTGTTTTAGTCCGGACGGCACTGAGATGTTCGTGGTGAGGGTCGGGACAACAGCCACCCTGGCAAGGTACACACTATCGACACCTTGGGACCTGTCCACCGCCAGCTACGTGTCGATGTTCGACATGTCCAGTGAAGACACAGACATGTACAACCTTGTGTTCACCGACGACGGCATGCGCTTCATCATTTGTGGTCAGGACAACGACTACGCCTACCAGTACGATCTAACGACAGCTTGGGATATCACTACGGCGAGTTACGGTTCTGAGTATTTCGACCTCAGCTCGTACACCATGGCACCATCGGGCATAGCCCTCGATCCGGGAGGATCGACACTGTTTATTGCAGAGGGGATAAACTCCAAAATCTTCGAATTCGTACTGGATACCGAATCGGAGCTGATACTTAAAGGACCCGGCAGCGATGGGACGGATGATGTTTACATCGGATTCCGGACATACACAGACGTCACGAACGGCAGGTTCGGGCTTTATGCCGAGGGCTACACGGGATACGAGAGTGCTCAAACCTTCTGGCTCCAACCCGGATCGATGTACCAAGTAAGCCAGACATACCGACCTCTGTACCGCCTGGTCAACAACAACTCCTATGAGTACTGGCTGTACATATCGGGTCGGTCTATCGTGACTGTAGCTCGTCCCAATATGCGATATGAAGTCGGGTACTCGGGGCTGTACTACAGCAACGATTCTCCCCTGAGCCCCGTGACGGGGAACCCATATCCGATGTACGTCGGAGCATCGTCGTTGAGTCAGATTATCTCAGAACACCTCGGAGCCTGCTTCTACAACGGTTACCCTGGGGAGTCTGCGTCGAACGCTTACCTGAGATACACTACTTGGCTTCCGATAGGAGATCACCCAGATACAGGTCGGGTTTCAGTGTGGCCTTGGAACGTGCAGTATGACTCTTCCGATTTGACCGAGTTGGGCCCTATACTCAAGCCGGACGAGTCCTCGGTGTACGACCTGATGGCAGCCACATTGATCACGGACGGAAAGGTGTTCGGCCAACTGGAGGGGATGTACTTCATTCCTCCGTTTGGGGTATCGGCCGAAGACACAGTGACGGTAGGAACCGACGTTTACGACGTGTTCCCGGCCGAGACCCTACAGCTGTACTGCGCAATCAAGAGGTAGAGAGTTATGGCATATCAAACGAATACAGCATCCGTTGCTAGTCAGGACTCTCTGTTGATAGCCTGGTCAATATTTCTGACGACTAATGGGTGGACTCAGGATAACTTGGCTGTAGATGGAAACGGCTATCGATTCCATGCCCACAAGGGTAGCCTATTCCTCAACATGCGTTCCCGCACGACTGGTGACAATTTCGGACTGTCAGAGACTGCTGTAGACGGAATCTGCATGAACCTCGGTACGAGTTATTCGTCTGGGTTGGGGTGGTACGAGCAACCCGGCGCATCCACTCTGACGTACAACAGATTCGCTCAGACGTTCGATCTCACAGATGCTGAAGAATACCACTTCTTCATTGACGGTGATACACACGGAATGGCCGTCCTCAGTTCTGGCGGCCACTGGAACTTCTTGGCATTTGGGGAGACGAACAAGGGGGACATCTGGTACAGTGGTAGCCTATCAATGAAGGCGTCCGGGACATCCCCAGCATATCTGCTTCCGTTGCACTTTCTCAATGCCGGATTGGCAAACTCTACGGGGTACGCCAGCTGCGCCAGTGCTATCTATCACAACAGCACCTGGAAATACTGGGCGCGTACCGGATTCGGTCAGGCATCACCCAGCGAGTCACACTTCCAATCTGCTTTCGGTCTCAACTATCCGATGCTCTTGCATGGAGTGGATAGCTTTTCCGGAGGTCGGGCTTTGGTTGTTCCAGAGATACTGTCTGATGCGGGGTCTGGGTACCTGAACGCCCTCGGGGCACTGGAGGACTCTCTGGCCCTGTACAACGGCCTCAACGACACTCAGGGGCGCGAGATGATCCTCGGGGCAGATACGTACATGGTGTTCCAGGCAACAGGTACCTATGCATACCCTGTCCCTACTGATGCGGGTATCGCATATGCGTTCAAGAAGGTGTTGTAATGGCGAGCCTGTCAGGGACAATTGCACATTCGTTGATATCGCCTGCGTTGGACGCATCAGTTATGTCGTCCAACGTGGTCAACGTATCAGAGGCTGCGCCTTACCTGAGTGGGGGGTGGGTTCTTCCCGATACTGAATCCGGGGATCTGGCGCACACCAATCCTGATATCGGCAGCGATGAGTTGTCCGGAGCCGTATACGAAGGTCTTGGGGAGGCCCTGTACGATAGGATTATCGTAGACCCCACGTCGATATCGCTCGACAGGATCTTGGGGACGGCCACTGAAGACGTTGAAGTTTGGAGCACGTACCGAGAAAAGAAGACGTGCACCAGCATCTCAGGTGATGTCGAGGGTGTGGAGATAGGGACTGGGCCTACTGATGTCCCCTTCGATTTCGATCCCTACGGCAGCTTCAAGTACACGATAGTCGTAGATAAGGACGGGCCTGCTGTTGTCGACACATCCTACATCTGGATCATCACAGGCGCCGATGTCGCAGATGTCACAGTAGACGGTCTGCGACTTGTGTATCCAATCTTCCAACACAACTGGCTGGAGTCCTTTGAGCTGTCGAGTAGCTTCGTTACGTCATTGTTCCTGGCTGGAACATCAGCAGAAAGCCGTACGGGCACCAGGAAACGGCCCAAGAGGTCAAGCACGGCATCTTTCCGTGCCCAAGACGAGGGAACGACTAGGGGCATGGTAGCAGCTCTTAATCGTATCGCTACCAAAGAATACCCAGCGATCATATACTGCGATCTGACCGAGGTCGATTCTGTCGACGTCTCGGCCAGGCAGATCAACATCGATACCGAGTACAAGCGCTTCTTCGTTGGGGGCTATGTTGTCGTTTTGTCCGGAGATTCTCTACAAAAGGCCGCCATCCCCTTCACGATTACTGCCGTGTACTCCGATCACGTTATCGTTCAAGAGTCGTTCAGCTCCGCTACAATCCATGCCGGGGATAAGATCTTCCCTGGTTACCTCGCCAAGTATACTGTGGAATCAGGCGTGACAATGAACCACTGGACAAACGCCGACATGGAGTACTCAGCGACTGAAAAACCAGGAGCCACAAGACTCCCAGCCCGCTACGATTCGGTGCCTAGCACCATCGATCAATATGGCGGAAAGATGATCTTCGATTTTGATCACAACTGGAAGTCAGGCTACGGGATCTCGTCCAAGATGTACGGGGAAGACCACACTCTCGGAGCCAACAGCATCTTCGTGCCAAAAGGGGACCGGCCTGCGCTATCCTATGACCTTGAGCTATCTCTCAACAGTCGTGCGGAGATCTGGCGCTTGGGGGGATTCTTTGAGCTGGCCAAGGGCAGGCTGGAATCGTTTTGGTATATGCCGGACTACGCGCCCTTCGTCCTAGTATCAGTCGGAACATCTACGGTTGTGGTGGAGTCTTGGACGGACTCTTCGGTGTTGGCGGAAGCCGTCTCCCAGTTTGTATATTTGCAGACCAGTACAGGCACGTCGTTCTACCCGATATCCAGCGCTACGTATGATAGTGTTACCGATAGGATGACTTTTACGGTAACTGGCACCATATTAGAATCACTGTTGGATGTCACCAGATCAGGATTCGGATCTCTGGTACGGTTTGCGTCTGATGAAATGTCGGAATCTTGGGTTACTCGATCCATAGCGACGGTCGATGTGAGTCTGATAGAGACACTGGAAGAAGCGACAATCACCATCTAGGGCAGGAGTATTGGGATGTCGATACATGATCCAGGGTACGAATTCTACTACCTTGTCAAGATGTCAAATAGCGAGACAGGTGCCTTCTGGACGTCCAGCGATGAAGAGATCGTTTACGACGGCGACACATACTCCCCAGTGTCTGGGATGGAGATCACCCTGGCACCATCTACTACAGATCTGGAGGAGTCTGAGGGCACTATTGATATCTCCAGCGACGAGGATGTCATACTCACCCGACTGACAGACGGGACTGTCTCGCCAAAAACTGAGATCAAGGTGTTTGGGAAATTTGACGATGACGTGTACCTGATCGACATCGGGTACTTGTACATCGCAACCAGGAACCCAAAAAATCAGTTCGGGGTAACTCGTTTGACGTACCGGGACGTGTGCAGCTACTTCGACAAACCTGCAGGGATTTCATGTAACGCCCAGTGTATGAGAGTGTTTGGTGATATTGGGTGTCGGATGATTCTTTTGGAAGAAACAGTTACTTGCTCAGTGGTCGCTGGTAACAAAGTAACCATCTCGCGACCCCACGTAACAAGTGACGACCAATACGGGAGGGGAAAACTTCGGTATGCCGGTATGAATTTCACGATCAAAAAGTGGGAATCCGGAAGTGTCTTAACTCTAGTGCAGCCCCCTCCTGCGGCTATGGCAGGGCAAGAAGTCACGCTTATTCAAGGGTGTGATAAATCTTGGGAATCCTGCCTAGCCTACAACAACGAGATCAACTTCTTGGGGTGTGGATACAAGATGGTTCCGTATTCCCCGCTATCGGAGACCATATGATGCGTACGCCGCTGAAACGATCAATGAGGTCGATGGATTTCCGCTGGCCGGAAGTAGAAGCCAGTTATGTCAATCGTCTTAAATCGGTGTTGGATGGTTGGAACAACACACCTTATGGCCTCGGGCAACAAGTCAAAGGTGTAGGGGTAGACTGCATACGATTTGTTACCGGGGTGATGGATGACATGTTCCAGCAACCCTACATAAAGTTCCCCCTGATAGCTCAAGATTGTTGTTTGACCGACCACAAACAGTCAAAGGGAATCTACGACTTGCTCTTGAAGCATTACCCCAGTACTGAGATCGAGGCGAATGCTGACGGATCGTATGGTGTGGAACCAGGGGATCTGGTGTGCTGTGGTCCGCTATTGGGAACCCTCGGGCATGGAATGGTTGTAGGGGCGGTTCCTGGGACGATGTATCACGCTACGACTTTCAGTGTGGTGAAGGCTGGGTGCTCTTTCATGGAGTACGGGGTCTACTCGTTCAAGCAAGTGTTACGCCCTATGGGGAAGGATAACTGGTAATGTTTATCGGTAAGGTAATAACTTTCATTGTCATTCAAGCCTTGTCTCTCATGGCTGGGATGCTTCTCAGGAAGGACCAAAAAGAGCCAACGCTCAACGACGATAAGGCAACGACATCTTCCACACGCGGGAATATGATCCCAATTTTGAAGGGAAAAAAGAGGATCGGGGCTATCATAGGGTGGGTAGGGGATAGGGTGATAACGAAAGAAAAGTCTGGCAGTGGAGGGAAGAAAGGTGGTAGCAAGAAAAGTTCCAAGGTTACCATCTATAACGAGAATGCCCTCCACTTCCTGTGTGTCGGGCCTGCGTATTCCCTAACGAAGATATGGGCAAATGGGGAAGTAATCTGGGAGGGGGAAGTAACAAGGGATAGCAATCCTGACAAAGCCGTCATAGATCTAGGTAAAGGGGGGACTTTTCACTTATACTGGGGAACGCTCACACAAGATATACCATCAGAGTTGAGAGTATCTCATATATCGAATACCGATTATCAACAACTAATATCATCTCAGTTATCATTTCAGGAATTGTTTTGGGGAGGCATACCGGCGTTTAAATCGGCTAAAGCCAGTGTTCAGGAAAGAGCGACCGTAGCTAGCGACTACAACATAAGCTCCGCATGGCGGGGTGTGTGCTATGGTGTGTGGATTAAGAGGCGTCTAGGGTATTCCCCTATTTGGCCTACTATTGATTACGAGATCACAGTCAAACCTACAGAGACTCTTATACCAGGCATCGACGACTGGATGACGGCTAATGGGGAAGGTTACAATCCGGCGTCGCTCCTACGGGAAATATTGTTTTCTGCAAGTCCGAGGGGGATGCAGCTACCGACAGGGCACTTCGATCTCGATAGCCTGGCGTCAGTGGGGGTAGCGGTAGATGCTGAGGGTACTCCATGTCACTTGATGCTTCAAAATGGGGAGTCTTGGAAAGCTAGCGTTGCCGCTCTCATGCAGGATTTTGGGATCCTGAAGGGTAGGAACCCGAGTACTGGACTTATTGAGTTCAGTTTGATCAGGGAATCGTCGGAATCCTTTCCGGACATTCCCTACGGGCTACTGGAGTTTGGGGAACCAGAGACAATCACATCCCACTACGTAAATTCTTGTGAAAGGACTGTCTACACGTTTACGGACATGGACCGTAACTTCAAAGAAACGACCGTAGTGTGGGGATCAGAAGGTATTTTGGACGACTCGGAGAGTCCAAAGGATGCAAAGGTCCAGATGGCGACCATAGGTGACTGGAACACTGCCCTGATCGTATCTGAGAGACGCAGTCAGGAGGATTCCGGTAGGGGGTCTGCTCAGAAGTTCAAAGCCTCCAGAGAGGCACTGTTGATGTATCCCGGTCAGCGGTTCCGGATCGAGGGAACTGTACCATTGTACATCTTGACGAGTGTCATCATGAAGCCTGACGAGGGGTACGCTGAACTTGCGTCGATTCAGGATATCTATGGTCTTAATTCACGGTTGCCTGATACCATAGGCGCTGGAGGTTTTGACCTAGATGTCGCTGAGCCTGATCCGGCTATCGCGTTCCTTGAATCTAACCGGTACCAAAGCCCTGACACCCTTGCAGCGTACCTATTCAGGGTGCGTGACTCCAAAGTAATCTCGGAGGCATCGATCCTCCTTTCCCTAGATTCAGTGACATATGATGATCTAGGGGCAAACAGCATGATTTCCCTTGGAGGCACGTTGAACAGCTCCATGGGAGGCGACACGGCGCTTAGTCTACAGGAGGAAGGCCCAGAGGTCACCCTGGTTGGAGACGACCTGGATGAAGTCGACAACTACACCGGAGCGGAAGCCGGATGGCGCAACGGGTACCAGCTATGTGTGATCGATAGGGAATTCATGTTCTTGAGAAACATAGTTATCCTGTCGAGTACTACCTATCAATTGGAAGGGATAATCAGAGGTAGGTTTGGATCCAGAAAGGTCGAGCACGCGGCCGGGTCAAACGTGTTCATCTTCGATCAGAAGTACCTGGTACCGTACGTAGGGGATTTCTTAGCAGCAGGAAACACGGTCTCCATCAAAACGATTCCGCAAACCTGGAACGATGCGATAAATGAGTCTGTGGCCACGACAGCATCTCTAGCGATGCAGGGGAGCGGATACCGACCAATGTCCCCCGAGAACCTGAATTCGTCTGACAACCTACTCAGCTGGGACGCAGGGAATGATCTCGATCTGAAGTGGTCATTTCGGAACGCCTCTGAAAAAGCTTCCGGCGCCGGGTTCCAAGCTGCCGGTACCGCGATACAGCCTGTACTGCCTGAAGGTACGTTTACCTTGAGAATCTATGACTCTACCGGCACCACACTGAAGAGGACCGTGAGTTCCCTGGACGACAACAGCTACACATATTCCAACGGCAATATGGTATCTGATTTCGGGTCGGAGCCTTCTGAAATCCTCATCCGCTTGGTCAACACTTTGAACGGGCTTGAAAGCGAATACGACGAGAGTTCTTTCGAGAAGCTATAAGGGGTACGAACTGTGGCACGTCCAACACTTGATGAAATTCTCTCAGGTCTCAATAACTGGGAAGTCGAAGTCAACACCAACTTCGGCCTATTGGTAGGCGGCGCATTTCCGATCTATCGGGTAGCAACGGTAGGTGCGTTGCCGGCAGCCGCGTCGTTCGAACACTGCCTTGTGGTGGTGCAGTCCTCACCCCCGGCCCTGATGGTGTCGAACGGCTCTTCTTGGGTAAACGTGGCTGCCAGTTCAAAACTCGACGATCTGGCTGCACCTGATGACAACACGGATCTGGATGCGTCGACCTCCGTGCATGGCCTGCTTCGCAAGCTGACCGGCGCGTCGTACCACTTCCTGCGAGCCGATGGCACTTGGGCCAACCCCCACAACAGGACTGTCAACGACCAGACAGGGACAACTTACACCCTGGCTCTGACTGATGAGTACTCGTATGTGCGCGCATCGAATGCCAGCGCTATCACGGTTACAGTACCCCCGGATTCCAGCTTGGTGTTTGCTGTTGGCGCGGAGATCCCGGTCATCCAGGTAGGGGTGGGGCAGGTAACTGTGGCGGCCGGCTCCGGCGTTACCGTGAATACCCCGGAGACTCTGAAAGTCAGGGCGCAGTATTCGACGGTAACGCTTCGGAAAGTTGCTACTGACGAGTGGGATATATCAGGTGACCTGGAAGACGCTCCGTAGTCTCGACCTCATACACACATTGCGCGTGAACGGCCAAGCCTAACGAGTCTCCCAGATCCTTCCAAACGGAATTTGGGAGACTCTTTTCGACTCCAGCTTCGATGAGATCTCCGTCAATGATAGTCCAGCAGCTGTTCAGGTGCTGCCGATACGCTTCCCCGATCGGGTATGAGTATTTCTCACTCTTACCCTTTACCTGCTTGAAGTCCCATCCTTGGGTGGCGTACACCCGTCCCTGGTGGATGTGCTTCGGGATCGAGCCTTTCCACTGCATAGGCAGAGCCAACCTGGCATCCAAGTTCCCAGCCAGAGCGCCTGCGATGACAGACAGCTCTACCAGGCTTTGACGGTTGGGCGTCTTGGGTGTGATCTGGGGATACTCTACGAAAGCCAACATCGCCGGGTGTCGGCAGAAAGTGGCCGTGTGTACCCCCCAGTTCAGCAGTTCGTCCCTTGGGACACCCTTTGCCTTCGACGGGTACCGGTAGAGAAAGAACCCTACCATCTTCCCGTTGCGATCCACGTAGGCGATCGAGACAGTCCTTAAATCAGGATCTGCTCCTGCGAATTCCATGTCACGCACCTCCAACGAGAATCTTGTCCTCGGGTGAGTATGTCCCTGGGGTAATGGGCATGATGACACATGCGGTATCGGCATGTGAGAATACAAGAGGTTGAGACGGGTCATTTCCGAAACACAGCTCAGTGAGACCAGCGTCCAAAGCATTCACTATGAGTGTCAGTGATACGACTGGGCGTGTGTAGGACTCACCTTCGGTCAAGACGTCCAAGGGAAACCCCACTGGTCTGCCCTCCAGCAACACAGTTACCATACTGGCCCGTTTTCCGGCGCTGAGCGCTGCGTGGTCGGAAGATCCGGCCGGGAATGCGGCCAAGACCTCACGAAGCTCCTGGGCCTGTTTCTGGGGATCTGTGAATACAAGAGTGGTTTTGTACCCAGGGACATACAAAGCCAAAGTTTCAATGATGTCTGTCTTGTCGATGATGGCAAATTTGACACTGTACCAGTATTTGCCCACCTCCAGGTACAAAATATCGCCCCCGGGGCCATACCCGATCTTGCCAGATCCCCTCGTAGGCATCTTCTTGAGAAGTACTCGGGTCAAGGGGACATTGCCGAAAGGTATGCTTTCCGGTAACCCAGCGACGTAACCCCATACCAGATTCAGGCCGCTCCCGACGTATACACCTTGATCGCTGAAGTACAGCATCGGATCCTTTTTCGGGATTCCCCAGTCAAGTCCCCGAACCGTGGACAGGAATGTCTTTACGTTGAAATCAAAAAGATTGATCCCTGCAGGCTTGGTTGCGTCGGATGATGCTTCCGGATACTCGGCCATGTCAGACTCCGGACCGCAGTACACGCAGTTGCCGTCGAAGTAAGCGTAGAAGTCTTCCTCCGGCTTGGCTGCTTTGTAGGAGGTCAGGGCGTTGAGAGGTACCGTGATTGATTCTTCCAAAGCGGCGTCGATCTGGATCCCAATCGTCTCGGTACCGTTGGTCGACATCGCCTCCAAATGATCGACACCACTCGGAACGAATAGTACGTTCTTGAGCTCCTCATCAATCTTGCGAGTCAAGACTGCCGATGCTGCGGTTACTACCGCGTTAACCTGCTTCTTTGTCAGTTTCAACATGTTGTCGCTTTCCTTGTTTTTGAGTATGCCAGGGGAGCCGATTATACGACTTCTGATTTCTGGTTTTCAACGCTCACGAAAACCATGGTGCCGCCTTCGGTCCGGAATTTCAACAGGCGCCCGGTCGAGTCCAGGTACGATTGAACATCCTCGTTGGTGCGCATCGCGGACCACAGTCGGGTGCGGAGGAGGTTGGCAGGGGTTCCGTCTTCGAAGACCGAAAACTCACTGCCGATATGCAGATTGATTAACCTCTTTGCGAATTCCCCGTACTTGCCTCTGCGTGCCGCTTTTGCTGTTACTTCGCCCATAATCATATCATTTCCCTTTCTGGCCTATCGTCTTCGTCCCACGGGATCAGAACCCCGTCCGAATCGTACTCTGCTTCAGCTTTCTTGTCCCATCTGAACATCAACACAGGCTCGGCTCCTGCAGTTACATCCGGGGTGGCGGTCTTCATACCTGCAACCATCAAATCGGCAAGTTCAAACGCCCGCTTTGATTCGTTACCATCTCTCCGTAGCAAGAAGATACCCTCATCATGGACAAAGTTGATGGGGACTGTCTGCAGTCCATAGCTGTCCGGACCGAGTATCCCACTACCGGAATACGCTTCCCGAATCGTATTCGCCATGCCGGCCAACGCCCCTTCGGCGCCAGGAGCCTGGAGGAAGCACCCGTTTGCCGCTGCAGTGTACGTGCAGTTGCTACGGTACAATCCGCCGGCGGTCGTGTAAGCGTAACGCACTTCGCGCTTCCTATTGCCCGTCCGTGGATCCTCTTTCCACATGATGTCGCGGGAGGGATCGACAAGTTCGTTGTTGACATAGGTCAACGCTGCCTGGGCTTCCCGGTAAGTGCTCTTCCAGATTTCACGCGCCTGCTTTGATTCCGCTTCCGTTACCTTGAAGTGGTACGTTGCAGCGGCCATGGTGCAGAGGGTGCGGACACCAAGACCCCCGGGATAGCCCAAACCGACAGGCTTGGCGAACGTGCGGTAGTGCTTGCAGAAATCCTTCCACGTCGGTTTTGATGATCTTCCTGCGTCTTTCCAGGTTTCGATGAACAATGGGAGATCGCAAAAAGATGTGTCTTTCTTGATAGCTTCCAGGAACTCGTAGGTAGCCATCAGACTATCCCCTGCGTAGGCTGCAGCGAAGTCCGGATCGAATTGCGTTGCCAGAGCCCCAGCCAGGTACATGTGCGCGTCCTTGCCCTGGTTTAGGATCATGGTAGCGCAATCACTGAACCCCAGCAGATCGATACACCGTTGGCTCCAGGTGCCAAGCTCCATCGCGGAATAATCAATGGATGCCATGACCCAATCCATCCCCGGGCACTCGTAGCGGTTGCCAATTTCGGTGAACCCGATGTCCTTCGGAGCAATGCAGATTGTGCGGACACGAGGGTCAACCTGTTGGCTGTTCCAAGAGCAGTAGAACTTCTCTTTGGTTTTGCCCTTGCTAGCGTCTCTAGCTGACGTGCGCCCGGTACTCTTTACGACGCTGTATTGAGACCTAACAGGGTACCCATTTTCGCTGGCTTCTCGGAGGCTGGGGAGGTAGCTTGATACTAGCTTGGAGTACTCTTGGTAGTCGGCATATTCCAGTACGATAGGGTCAAGCTGCTTATGTGCCTCAAGGAATTCCTTGTTAACAGCAACAAAGGTCATCAGCCTTGTGGTAACTAATGGATCCGATGCCCATTGGTGTTTCGAGAAGTGCCCAACATCGGCATGGTTTGCAGACTTAGTGAACGAGATTTGGAAATCATCCGATCCCCGACACAGCTCCCACACGTAGGCCTGCAATATCTTGGTTTGTATGCCGGCCTTTTTGCCTCCCGTCATCTTCGGAGGGCAGTCGCACGTTTCTTTGTTCTTCCCAGTTGCACGCTTCTTGTCGTACTGAGGACTCTTGTTGTTGGCGAAGCAGTCTTCAGTGTGGTCCTTAGCGCCGTTGGCGAACGGTTGGGGAGGTGTCTTCGGGCGATAGATGGTCGCCTCTGTGAGCAGGGGGAATAGTGTCTCGTTGAAGTTATCCAGGATCCCTTGCTCAATCTCCCAGAACCGTATCGGATCCACGTCGTAGCCTACCTGTGTCAGGAACGTGAGTAGGAAAGACTTCTCGGTACGGAAGGTCTCCTGCTTCAGGGGATCCACGCCGACGCGATCGATGAATTCTTCCCGGCGCTTCTCCTGGGCCATGTACAGCTTGGCAGCCCACACCGGATCGTCTGCCGCGTACTCGACAGCCTCGGGTGGCCACTGCGCTAACGGCACATTGATCAGAGATGCGTAATTCATGCGCCAAGAGTCATCCGCTTTCGATGCAGACAGGTCGACACCGAAATACCGACGAACGCACTCTACAAGGGCGTTGCTGATCTGCTTGAACACTCCGTTGATCTCGATCATGCTAGGATGGCCATACTGTGCCAGGTTCAGCATCTGCTCGCGGATCAAAGTACACTTGGCGTGTCCAGATCGAACCATCTCGATCATCTTGGGTAGCAGGTCCGGTCGGTGCTGGCACATGACCTGCAAGTCGTAGCTCGCGTTGTGCCACACTGTGACAATGTTGTTCTCGCCTGAATCTGCAGTGATCTCGAAAATCGATTCCATCCCATCGAGAACTGATACGGTCCCGGGGTCAACCTGACCCTTATCGAAATCTGAGAACTGAACACAGACTGGCCTCGGGAACGGTGCTTCCTGACCTATCAGGAACGTCTCTGTATCCATCCCAACTAAGTTGTTTACTGTCTCTGACATTTTACCTTACCTTCCTGGAAAAGGTTGCCCCCTTAGCGGTGAGTCCCGGCGAAAGGTCGCTAAGGGGGCAGTGGCGGCTAGTTGGAGGCAGCAGCAGCTACGACGTTCTCATTCCTCAGAATCCGTTCGGCCCAGTTGGCCGGAAGCGACAGCAGGAGTTCGGGTACCGGGACGGTCGGCTCGTATTCGTGAGCGAACTTGGTTTCTCCTGCCTTGTTTGTGTACCCTCGTTGGTAGTAGCGGAACGTGCGCCCGAAGCATGGCTGGTTGCCTGTCAAGGCCGTGCCGTCTTCAGTATAGCCAGCAGCCAAGTACGCGTCGGACTCGTCCAACTCTTCGCCCGAAGCTTCGGGGAACAGTGCCATCAGTACGCGCTTCATGTCAGCTAGGAAGTACTCACTTCCACTGATCTTGATGTAGATACTGGTCTCGTCCCCGGGGTTCAGGCCAGAGTACCCGGCTTGGCCGAAAGGGGCTCCCTTGTCGTCTTCGTACGGCAGGATCACAAGGCATCTGAAAATCAGAGCCGTTTCGTTGATGCGTGTATTGATGACATCCACGGACGTCACCATGCATGCGACGTTCCCAGACATGTACTTGGCCTTCTGGGTGACCTTGGCGTCCCTCATGCCATTAAACAGTCCGGCTACCGTTGTTACTTTGACTGACATCTTTCTCTCCTGATTTCTTGGTTTCCCGTTCCTGCGATTGACTCTTGATTCACAACAACCTTACTTTACATCGAACCCCTCCCGGGCTAAAAAGTGGGTAGCCCGGGGGGTTGATTACATCTCCCAGAAGTTAACAGCTAAACGAATCCTGAGTTGGACTGCCTGGTAGGGGTTGGGGCGCGTGGTATGGCGATTCTCCATACCACATCAACCGGTTGAAATCCCGGGTCCACGCTATCTGGGAGTGTTACAGGGCAGAACCCGAGTGCGATAAGATCAGACATGGTCAACCCCCATCGCTTCAAGTTTGTGCAAGAGGTCGTTGTTGAGGTCGTAGACCAGAGTGAATCCACGCTCCCTGAGGACGTGGGGCGGAAAGATACGGGGCCGTGGTTCGTAGGCAGCCAGGATCAACCGTTGAGGTGTACCGTTCGACTGGTGAATGTACAGGGCATCGTTAAGGGTCGCTGCGAAGCACATATAATCGAAGTCGGTGGACATGTTTGTGATGCAGGTCACTTCGTCTGACTTCTGGCCCAGCCGGTGCTCTCGGGCAATGACCTGCTCCGCTGTCTTGGCGGGACGTGGCCACTCTACGAAATACTGGGTATCAAAGAACTGCAGGTTCCGGCCGGTACCGTGGCTGTTGTATGTTGCCAAGATGATTCGACCTTTGCAGGCTTCTTCATCGAGGAAGATCTTCGCTGCAGCGTCACCAGCCTCACACAGCAGGGGGTCCAAACCTTCAGCACTGAATACCTCAAACAGCCAACGCCCGATCTCCTGGTGATTATACCAAAACAGCATGCCCTTCTGGAACTCTTTTCGGTACTCCTTTGCAAACGATGCTGCAGCTTTGATCTTGAAGTCGCAGACACGGACGGCACGCGAGATGCGCTCGATACGTCCGTCAAAATCCAGGGACTTCATGTGTGACCAACTGGCGTACAGAGGTTCCCCAACAGCCTCAGCCCCGTGATTGTACATGCTGTTGCCTATAAGCATCGGGGTATCCAAGCCTTTTTTCGCGTTGTAGCCTATCCACTTTCGGAGATCCCGGTTGTACTGCTGGTGCGCCTCAAAGTGCATCTGAGACCTCGACAGTAGGTCTAAGGCATCGTGGTCGGAGATCTCGGCTTTCTTAGCCACGATGCCTACGGTAGGCCAGTACAGCTCGTTGTAGAACCCCACAGTAAGCTCTGACTGCCACTTGAATGTATGGAACGCGTGGGAGATCTCATCTCCATTAGGAGCTATCATCAACTCGTCGACAACATCCATGTGCTTCTTGAGCTGCACGATAGCTGGATCTTCTTCAGGCATGGTGGTTGGCTTGTTGTGGATCAGCAGGGACGCTTCACAATCCAAGACACTACTGACCGATACTCCTGGCGTCGTGGCCATGCGGTAGCAGTACGCCTGCCTGAGTCCGGATGCCGTGATAGCAGGGTAGGTGATCGTGTTGGCTGGAGCTGAGTTCAAGGCCCATCCGTACACGTAATCCAGCCCCCCAGAGACTCCAGCGGGCACCCTATCCATGTAATTGGTATCAGCATCGAGAACAGCACCCCAGTCGTTCGTAAGCATGTTACTGGTCGGCAGGAAGTTGTTGGTTTTCAATGCTGCCCGAGCCAGATTAGCGTAATCTGAAATCCTTTTGCTGGTCATGGTACCAGACATCGGAACAAAGATCGGTTGGGCAAAATCCATGTACCGGGAAAACCGATCGGCTCGGGCGGATTGGCCTGCGATGCAATGGGCCTCATCAGCGATGATCATTTCCGGGGCTACGAGACTCAACACATCTTCAGCGTCAGGGCAAGACAACATGGAGTAGCTGTAGATGTAAAGCCCGGGGCGGTTCGATCGGGCGATGTGTAGGCGCCTGGACTTCGGCCGGCCAGCGAGGCAATGCACGGAAAACGATAGATTGATCCACTTGCGGTAGTAAGACAGCTCATGATCCAGCAACTTGCCAACCAGTTGCGCAGGTACCAAAAGCATGATCTTCTTGAGTCCCATCTCCGCGTGCCCGATGTGGGCCAGGAGAAGCGAGAGGAGAGTTTTGCCTCCCCCCGCACCGATAGGCGCGAACAATCCATCAGCTGCAGCAAACTGGATCAGACCATCTGCTTGGGAGGGCCGTAAGGCGATCCCTTGTGCCCGGATTTCAGGCTGGAGATAGTTCTCTGATAATGCCTGTATCAAGTCTTCGGAGACCTCGCATTTCAGAGGCATATCACAGATGCGCTTGACTTCTGGTGATATGTGATACCTACTTTTGCTATCGCTCAGGATCTGCGCCAGCTTGGTATTTCGTACCGTAGCCGGTGCGGGGGGAGACGCTTTGAGTTGGTTGGCGAATATTCCCACGGCTTAGAGTGCCGCCACGATCATGCCGTTGCAGTTTTCGCACATCATCAACTCTCTGATGACGATCTCTTCGACACGCCCGGTCCCCTTGGAGACGTATGGGGCGACAACGAAATCACCGTCAAGAGATCCGTCCCCGGAAACAGCGGCCTTCACATGAGCTGCGATCATGTCGCGCTTGTCGAACGTGTTCGCCCCAACATATGCGGGATCCTGGGCGAGGCTTTCCTGGGCTGCCGAGATCACATCAGCGAGGCTGACCGTTGCTCCGAACTTGACATCGTACGGAACCGCGTTGATAACCAGAATGAAACCCTTGCTGACGGGATCTCCGGCTATGGGGGCGGGTGCCTGCGCTGCGGGGGCGGCATGAACTGCCGGACCTGCAGCGACCTTTTCCGGGGCAATGGTAACGGCAGGAGGGGGGGCCGACGCAGCCGGAGGCACCGGAGCCGCGACGGCGGCTGCGGGAGCTGCAGCACACTTCTGGGTAATAGAGATACTACCCATAGCGTCCACTGTTACGTCGAAGTTATCCGGCTTCATGGACACATCCGACGTCCGAGCGGAACACAGGGGACAGGGGTTGCCGTCCGCTTTGAGCCCCAACAGGGGGCCTTTCCCAGAGCACATGGAACAACCGACCACTCCCCAAGGCGCACGGTCTCCCTGGGCCGCTGCAACGGGGATCGCTGCCGCTGCAACGGGGATCGCTGCCGCTGCAACGGGGATCGCTGCCGCTGCAACGGGGGCGGCCGGGGACATGACCATACCCCCTGCCTGCGCTGCCGGAGCTACGGTTGCCCCAGCCGACGGTGTCGTAGCTACTCCAGATGCACCTTTGGCGGCCAGAATGTCTTTCAATGATGGCATTTTCGATTCTCCTTGTTGGCGAAGCAGTTTCTTTTCAATTTTCGCTGCTTCTTTGTTCTTTTCGGCTTGCATCACAGTGTGTCGCTGATGTAGGATTTCGAGGGTACACCCTCCGTTACACGCTTCTGCCCACGGACAACCTCCATATTTTTGGCACATAGCTCCTGATTCGTCCCCTGGGATATCCAAGGGTTCGCAGTTCAGATCCCAGTAACTCAACATTTCGATCACGACGGGCGTGATCTTTTCTTGGTACGTGGACAACACGAAATCCCGAGGTGCGTCTATCGAGGCCTTATCAGCACGTGGTGGTCGCTTGACGAACTGGTTGTGCCGAAGGTTGACCGAGGGTTCTTTGGGGTGCCTGTCGAGCCAATCCCGAGCATAAATCGTCATCTGAATATCAGAGAGTAGGTCATCAGGGGACAGTAGGTATCTGGTGTTGCTTGAAGTCTTGTGATCCTCGATTCCGAAGTCGGTATCCTTGTCGATCGAGCCCATCAAGGTCACGTTGGGAGCGTCCCAAAGCTTGCGACGGATCGGCAATTCAACCTGAGTTCCCGGTGTGTGTTCCAGGTAGCCGCCCTCGATCCCTGCGGTCGCAAGGCTGATGATGAGCTGCTGGTCAGACCTGTTGACGCTGGTAAGGAACCCCTTCCCGAAGTCCTCACGGTACATGAACCACCCCTTGGGGTACAATTCTTGGTTGAGGAAATACCGCTCAAGGACTGCGTGAAATACAGTACCGAATGCCCCTGCGGAGAATGGAGGTGTTGCCAGCTTGCAAACCTTCTCGATGAACCATTTACGCTGGCATTGACTTGCCGTGGATATGGCGGATGCCGATGTATACTTGCGTTTTGCTCGGGTCATGTTTTTGAGTTTCCCTTGATAGTCGCTCTTACATATTCTAACACCAATTTAACTTATCTGCAAGTCGCTCCCCCGTTTTTTGTTGATATTGTGTTGCTGCAATGTTCTCTAAGATCTTACACGTGAATCCATCCCCCATTGCGGACGACATCAGGCGCACACAGTCGAGGTAGTACTTACCCGTATCTACATGTACCGCAAAGTTTTGCAGAACCTGTTTGATCTTGTGCATTGTAAGTGGTTCGCGGGAAACAGCCATCAAATACTGACGGTAAATGTCGTTTACAGCTTTTGCGGAAATCTCTAGGATGCCTGCTTCGACATCGTAGTGGTAGGAATCCCGTTCCCATGTCCCGCCAATCATGCCATTACCAACGCTCAAACCTATCAGCTTCAAAATAGCCTCAACAACGAGCGGTGTAAACTGATAGTCACTTGAAAGTACGCGGTGTATCTGGTTGTCCTGCATGTCGGATCCGTCACATAGGAACCGGTTGCCCTTGTGTCCGTAGTCGTGTCGGTTCTCGTAGAGCCACAGGAAGTGCTTTGCCAGGATCTTTTTGCTTGCTGTCCCATCGTCGGGCCGGATCCAGTCCTTGGTGAACATCCGACCGCCCCGAGCACTCAGCCACCCGAATGCTGTCGAGGGAGCTACCATGTGGTAGACACGCGAGATCAGGGCTTCCTTGTCCGCACGCTCCAGAATCTGACCCTTAGTGAGTGCCGATACGACACTCTCGTTATTCGCCGTCAGGATCAGCCTGCAGGGATTGTAGACGGTCGTAACCGATTTGAACTTTTCGTCGATGGCTAACCGGGAACTGCCTATCAATTCCCGCACCAGGTTGGCTGGATGGTGACGCTTAGAGACGATCGGCCAACCCTCGTTCACACAGATGAAGGGTGTCTTCTTCAGCGTGGCGCGGAAATCACCAACCAACTCTTCCCCATACATGATGTTGGGGACTTCAAGGGCTTCAGCCAAGCCTTGGACAAGCATTCCCTTACCGATACCCGGGAATCCTTGGATCGATAGTGCACACGTCGGGCCTTCCTTGAACGCCAATGACCACGCGATCCACCGACAGATGTCTTGGTAGTGGTTGCCAGTCCAACTCTTCAGCCAGTCGTCCACATCTGCGTTGAACTCTGACGCCAGCTTCGGGTCGATTCGGTACATACCGACCACCAGTGTGGCGCGGTCTGTGTTGATGTCGCTTATGCGTCCGCCGGTCGCTTCTGGTATCATCTCGATATCGTAGACAACCGATGTGTTGTTTGCCATAATATTTGCCGGGGTTGGTACCCGTAGCTGACCGTTGTTGACCGTCCCGAGCAGGCCTCGCATGAACGTGTCGTGCTTTATCGTCGCTTGGAGCTGGTTCTTACGGTCGCCGGCAGTAGCATAGACCCCGTGCTCGGTGAGCTTGTAATACCGGTCTGCGTGGTTAGCGAATGCGTGGCTCCGGATGTACTCCCAAGCCAACTCCTCATCGGCATAGAGGTCGGGGGCTGAGCTCCGGGGAACCCATTTCTGCATCCCCAAAACACACCGCTCAATCGGGGTCATTTCCTTGAGCTCTTTTTCCAGTACCTTGTCTTGTTGCTTTTGCATTTCGCGCTGAGCGCCGAAGCGTTGAATCTTGTTCCAGAGGAGTTCCGTGAACGGCATCCCACTCTGGTCCAACCCCATCGCTTGGGCAACAGCCACGAACAACCCATACACCTCAATCAAGGATGCATCGGGCAGCCGGTTCAGGGCAGTACCTACGATAGAGCAGACCGTGTGGTCCCGTTGGCCGGGGGGAATCTCGTAGCATTCATCGAATGCCGCGCTGAACGCTATAGTACCTCTCAGCTTGGTACGTGCCAGCTTGCCGAACACTGTCGGACGGATCACACCATCCTGCAGGCATTCGACCAGGTTGAGGGCTTCGATCGGGTCCGGGGCCTCGACGTCGGTCACCACAGATAGTGTGCGGGGCACGATGGCTATGTCGAAGGCCTCGGGATCGTAGTATCTCTCGGATTCGGTGAACATGTAGTATTTGTGGTCGACGCTCTCGATAGCGGGGTACCCACGCCTGTGTACGTTGGGTGCGCGGAACAACCGGGACCACTGCGCGGCCGTGACATCAACACACTCCTCGGGTATGTCGGTCTTCTGTGTGGCCTTTATCATGCCCATTTGACGCCCGTCCCACTCGTCGGGATCGGTTATGGGTGTAGACAGGTACCAGAGCGCTCGGAAGCCTGCACGGGTCGAATAGACGCATGAGGGGGGTGTTTCCATACCCTCCAACGCCATGATCACTGTCGTAATGAACCCATCGGGGTCCGGGAGGTCCACCAGAGGGGTGTGATCGGGGGAATCAATATCGAGGATCAGGAAGTGGAAATGCAGACTGAGCTGTTGAGTTTCAAGCTCGGGGTACAGAGTCTTTGCCAGTCTTGGGTGCTGTGTGTAGGCTTGATTCGCTTCAGAGAACAGCCTGTAACTGGAAAAGACCACGTCCCGCTCACACGGGGTATCAAGCTGGATGTAATCACATAGCTCGATTTCGGGGTCGTTGGCATCCATAAAGGATACCAGCTTATGTACGTACACGGAGGAGAATGCGCTTACGTCCACTGTTTACCGCCCTTTCGCCAGGTAGGATTCACTATACGCCTGGGATGCCTTGGAGGCAAGCCCCAGGGAACAACCTACCGAACAGTTTCACACTCTTCGACCTTGCGCTGAAGCCTGAACTTCTCCGCTTTGACCTGGCGCAGGGTGTGTGCCAGATTCTTGGTTTCTTGGTGCGACGCCTCTACCTCAGAAACCAGTTCCCGTACCCGGGTTTCGAGCTCCGCGATGCGGGTGTCTTTTTGGTTCTCGTTTGCTGCTGTCATTGGATCGTCTCCCCGCTTTCCGACTGCTTGGCTAAGGCATGTCGGGCATATTGCAGCTCCGTGGCCAACTTCATGTTTTCCTCCCCCGAAAAGAACTTACGACTCATCTCGGCTGCCGTGATCGGTACCGCACCCAAATCAACGGCCTTGTTGTGCTTCGCCTTGCTGAGGTTGTAATATACTGTTCTCTGACACCGGTGTTTCCACACGATGTGCAGCCCGACTGCGACTGCCATCCGGTCCAGCTCGGCCTCGGACTTAGCGGCCATGCGGGTCATCCGCATTCCTCCGACACGTCCGGGATAATCATCCACGTAAACCATTAGGGTGTCTCCACAAATACTGCGGTGGTAATGTCCCAAGGGACGGACAGATCATATTGGTAACGACGCCCTCGCTCCATTACATATGCAGTGGTGCCCAGGTTGTTGAAATCTGCGTAACCGTCCCCGATGTTACTACTTGGGACTTTCTTTTCTGGCAGGAAGGTACATCTCGCTGCCGCCAAAGTCCCTACGATCCCGATCGCCGATCCTAGGAATCCTCGTCTGTTCATACTACCACGCCCCCGCTCCTTTTTTCCCACCACTTCAAACGAGACGCTTCCCGTATTTGATCCATCAATTCAGGATCCCTATCGTATTCTTCCAATATGGTAAGGGCTTGACGCAGTAGGTGTTTCAATTTCAATTCGCGTCTATTTTCGACTATTAATGACACTTTTTCCGGTTCGTAGGGGCTAATCATGGCTATTCTCCACTCGTCAACGGTCACATGTGGGGTTCGCTACCGGCTCGATCCACGCCGAGCCTAACAGTTCTCGTACCTGGCTCACCGAAACGCGGACGCCTTCCATGCGTGGTTTGCGCTTAAGTGTGCCCCGAGGGTCTTTAACGTCTGCATCAGTTGTGAGAATCAGAATCCGACCGGCTTGAGAGTTCCTAATCCCAAGCTCTTCCCCCGGACAATCGTAGCATTCATCACACCTAAAATACCGCTTGATCGCCCCTTTGTTGAGCGTCTTTCCCGTAGAAAATCCACCTACTATGATAACAAACTCGCAGACCTTGGCGTCGAGTTCTTTGGTGTGAGCTGTCATTTACTTCACCTCCTGTTTCAGTCCCAAGTCTTCAACGATCACCGGGTAGGTCTCAGTGAACCAGGAGAGGATCATCCCAGCGATGGCCTGAATCTGGGGATGAGCATCCTGAGCCGCACGCATCCTCAGAAAATGCCGCCACTCGCGAAAATTAGCGGTCATCACGATTTCGGTTTTGAGACTGTTGGGCAGCACGCTCCTGGCCCACTGGGGTGTGGAGTACTGTAGGATGCGCTTATAGGCATCTTCAGCCTCCATACATGCCCGTTCCCATAGGGTCGCGTTATCCCTACGCTTGAATCCGGGGTCGATGAAAACGAGATCAGACGACTTGTAGCTGCAGTACCGGGTAGATTCCTGACTGTAGCTCGCCAACCGGTGCCTTACGATCTCATGCGAGATTCCCCGATCGGTGATGATGTGAAAGGTCGCTGATGCATGCTCCAAGACCGATTCGTGCCCTCGCGCCAGGATCATACGGATGAACTTGTCGGCACTAGTTGCCGTGATCTTGGATTCGGATTTGTAGCAGACCCTCCCCGCACGCTCAATGAGCTGCAGTGGATTCGGGGTGTGTGCTAAACATGAGGCTGATTGTGGTACTGTTTGCATTGGGTGGGTGTTCCTGGTGTTGTGTGTCTGTTTCGACCTAACAATACAGGGAGTCAAGGATATCCTTATGCTGCTTCCTGCCCCTGGGTGTTGTGAAGTACTTGAAGCGCCCATCGATACGCTGATACTTGATCAGCTTGGGGGTGCAGACGGTGGGTATTCCGTGTTCTTGATCCTGTCTCCATCTTCCCCGCCGATGATCAGGAAAATGTGGAGTTGGGTCATCGTCAGGCTTGCAGAATTGGGAAATCTTTCATACTATTCAAAATCCTTAGGTATTTTGCCCGAGAAATCGAAGACAGCCTGGCGGATCGCTCTGGATAACCTGGGGTTCACTTCGTCCATCATGGCGCCGTTTTCGTCCGCAATGAGAACTTGGTCGTCCGTGTCCGCCGTGTGCCCGGAGCCTCCGATAAGTACTACCCTATCAGCGAACACCGTGTTCCTTTTCCCTGAGACTATGCTCCAGGAACCGGAAACAGAGTTCCAATCTGGATCAGCTAAAAATAGGTCGCCGTACACTCCTGTCGAACATTTGGCCACATTATGGCGACCTCCGACCACGATGCCGTATTGACCCTCGGAAGTGTCCTTTTCAAGTTTTTCAGCTAGTTCCCATTGCATTTTGAGGATCACATGTGCTTGTTCGCGGCCCTGAGCGCGCGCACCGGCGAGTTCAAACCCAAAAATCATCGCCTGACAGACCACACCGCCCAGGAGCAGGTGCCAGCCGACCATGAACTTCACTCGGCCTATCTTGATCCCAGCGAGATGGAACTCCAACCGGGGCCGAACCCAGATGCGCCAGTGTTCCAGCCGGAGCCACGGCAACCTGTGGGTAGTCACTTCGGCAGTTATGTTGTTGGCCTCTGCCTTCATACCTTGCCCCCTTCCGGCCTATAATCCCTATCGGAGTACACGCAACTAACCATTTCCACCATCGCGCGCATAGCCTCATCACTCAAAGCCAGACTGATCCTGTTGATTTTCCGGTCTTTCCGGCTAACCAATCCTCGGAAATGAAGTGCCCAAGATTTGGCATCTTCATCCCACCCAACTTGAACACGGCGGTTGAGGAGCTTTTGCTTGTATCCGGTAGCGTTCAGCGCCAACGGCCCACGCGGTACGTACTTATCCATTACTCACTCCCTTCCGGCGCTTCTGGCGTCGTCTCGGCACGAGTCTCTGACCTCAACCCCCGTGGATTCCTCGGCAGTTGCCTTGCAGCGGTATTCTATTTGTACGTTGCCATAAACGGCAGGTCGGATGCCGTCCTCCCAGTCGGACCACTCCCCCTTTAGACCTATTGATCCGCACAGGACTCGGTGACGATGCTGCTCAGCCCCCTCTCTTCCGCATTTTTTCCACGCCTCAACCCCCGTGGATTCCTCGGCTGCTGTGGGGGAGAGGGAGGTGCGACATTCGGCAAGTATGCTCTCAATCGAGTCATTCACGCAATCTAGGTTCTCACCGCGATTGCGAAGATTCGCAGCATCGATGCTGCCCCGTAACATGTCGTGAATTTCACTTCTCAGTTCTTCCAGTGTCATCCCTCAACTCCCTTCCGTCTCTGTGATTGAATCCCCCGCCCCTGACCGACACGCATCCGCGTGTGTCGCACGCCTGACCGGGGGAAGTCACGCGGGGCGGGGGAAAGTGTCATCCTATGCGTCGAAAAGATCCGTTTTTAGCCACTTGGTACCGTCGCCCGTCCCTGTGGGTGATTACGTCCCCGGGCTTGCGTACAGGTGGCGGAATCGGGCGTGAGGGCTGGAATAGATACGTGACGTTGGTAGCGTCTTGGCCGAACGGAGCAGCCTGTACCGCATCCACGTAGCTGAGGTCGTATTTGCGCATGATCTGCAGGGACGTCATTCAACACCTCCAAGACTCGCGATCATGTTGAACTCTTTTTTGAGCGATGCCGTGCGCGTAGTGAACACATCATCCAATACGGCACGGACGATTATGTCTCGGATCGCGTTTGTGAGTCTGGTTGTCGCCATGGTTCTGCTCCCTTTCCTGTGTCGCTACTCGCCCCGCCGCCACTTAGCCAAGTCAGCAGACAGATCCAGGCTGGATCGCTTCGCCGCTAATCGCTCTCTGATCGGATATCGGCGGTAACCAGTGGTATACTTCAACTCATCTTTCAAGGTCTGCTCCAGGGTATATAGTTTCCGGTCGAACCGGACCACTTCCGCCCTGACTCGTTTGCACCGCTTGATCTCTTTTCGGATTATTCTGCTGATCATTTTCCTTGCCCCGTTTCTTGTCGCTGTCGCGTCTACCGATATTGGCAATGACTACCCTGTAACAGTTTTCATGTGTCCTCTAAACAAAATCGATCGTTCCCAAGTGCCTATCGATATCTACGGGCACATCTCCCATATCTGCAGCGAGTTCAAATAGTGCGTGGCAGGTGGTATCTGAATACGAGCCATCCAAAAACCCCGCCCAATAGCCATTCCGAGTTAGCCACAGATCATGTCCTAGCGCCTTCTCAGAGCACCCTTTTGTGTCTCTGATTATAACCGGCGCCGCGTCAGATAGAAACTGGTACACGTCCTTCGCCGCAGTGTATCGGGCTTTGGAGGTAAAGACGTATCGGGACTGTTGGGAGATACCTTCAGACTTTTGGGCACAATCGAGATACGCTGTTACAACAGCGTTGAAGTCCAAAAAGTCGAGGTCGGGGATAGGAAAGGGGATCTGAGGGTCGGGGGTTAAATCGGGCATTCTCTACACTCCCACACATTTACACATCTACACGATTGCTCTACTATCCTACTCTCGGGTCACGACTTCCGCAAGCGACAGGCGACAACTATTTTGATGTTGCCGACTTTGTGCGCCTTGGCGGCCCGGACGACAGCGCCGAAAAAGGTTGTCAGTAGTTCCTTATTGGTGACCATGCGGTTATAGCAGACCTCAACACTGGCCACGTCGGCCCACGGTTCCCGGGACTTATCCCGTACGCGCAACACCATACGCCTATCATATTTCGACTTTGGCAAGATCCCAGTAGGGACGTCGTAGTGCCTGACCTTGTTCAGGATCACTTGTTGATCCAGCTCGGGCATATGTGCGGCCCGATGTGCTGCACCTATCAGCTCCGATGTCTGATAGATGTGCTGATACGCGACAAGCCGAACGATGTTCTTGATGGTGGTTGGTGGTGGTGTTGCCATGCTTAAGTCCTCCTCACAGGCATACCGAACAGGTAGCCGCAGTCGTTCGTCGCGTAGCAACCATACCGTTGCCGGTGGCGCTCTGCTGCCGTTGGACGTTCTCGTATTCATCTTACTTCCTTTCCTGTTTAGACTCCGATCCCGTCAACTCTGCCTCCGGTCACGCGGCCAGAGGCAGGCCCGTAACACTCCAGCCCCTCACACTCGGGCAGTTTGGGTAGGGCCGTCAGGCCCGTAACACTCCAGCCACTCACACTTGGGCAGTTTGGGTAGGGCCGTCAGGCCCGTACACCCGTAACAATCCAGCCACGCACACTCGGACAATTCGGGTAGGGCCGTCAGGCCCGTACACCTGTAACAATCCAGCCCCTCACACTCTGGCAATTCGGGTAGGGCCGTCAGGCCCGTACACCCGCCACAATCCAGCCCCTCACACTCTGGCAATTCGGGTAGGGCCGTCAGGCCCGTACACCCGCCACAATTCAGCCACGCACACTCTGGCAATTCGGGTAGGGCCGTCAGGCCCGTACACCCGACACACTCCAGCCACGTACACTCGGGCAATTCGGGTAGGGCCGTCAGGCCCGTACATCCGTGACAATTTAGTCGCCCACACTCTGGCAATTCGGGTAGGGCCGTCAGGCCCGTACACCCGCCACAATCCAGCACCTCACACTCTGGCAATTCGGGTAGGGCCGTCAGGCCCGTACACCCGTAACACTCCAGCCACGCACACTCGGACAATTCGGGTAGGGCCGTCAGGCCCGTACACCCGCCACAATTCAGTCGTTCACACTTGGGCAGTTTGGGTAGGGCCGTCAGGCCCGTACACCCATAGCAATTCAGTCGCCCACACTCGGGCAATTCGGGTAGGGCCGTCAGGCCCGTACACCCATAGCAATTCAGCCGCCCACACTTGGGCAGTTTGGGTAGGGCCGTCAGGCCCGTACACCCATAGCAATTCAGCCGCTCACACTCGGGCAATTTGGGCAATTCGGGTATGTTGTCCCCACTCCGCAGGCAGATAACTTTCCCGTGGAGCAAACAATACGATACCAAGTCATCCCGTGTCGGGGCGTGCCTGGCGTACCACTCGACTGTATATTCCCTCTGCGCCTCTCCCCAACTATCTGGAAAACGGATCTCGATAATTGGGGAATCCTCCCGCCACTCCACATCCGCGTATCGGCCGTCACTATCCCCTATCCCGATAGCGTCCCGGGTATGGGAATGGCTGCCAATATCGTGCACAATAGGTGCGTTATTGATTTCGAACAGATGACTTGTTAGACGTTCGCACATGATCACGGTCCTTTTTTAGATACGCACTTTAGGGGAGTGCACTAACACCAAGCCTATTCCAAGAGCACGGGTCACCCGGTATTTAGGGCTTTTCCCCCGCGACTAAATCGCCCCTGCCCCGGACACGCACAGGTGGGTGCAGGGCGGAAAGGCAATCATCATGCCCCAGCTGCACCCCCGGGTGTGGGGGAGCACGTCGCCTCTAATGTGGTACTCGGGGTCCGCGTCACATGGTTGCGTGTCGCAAGACCATGCCTCGTGCCCGAGAGAACGGAGGGCATCCCTGACTTTTCCGCTGCGTTCGCAGGCTACCAGTATCTTCATCGTCCCATGCCTCCTCGTCTCACGGGCATACCGAACAGGTAGCCGCAGTCGTTCGTCGCGTAGCAACCATACCGTTGCCGGTGGCGCTCTGCTGCCGTTGGACGTTCTCGTACGGGTGATGTTGAGGAGCGGGCCACGGTGTAGACTTGGCCAGTGTGGCAGTCCTCAACTTTGAGCATGAGGCTCCTGGGATCGTCGATCAGCACTTCTGCTTCGATTTGGATACCTTTGGTCGGGTGGGCCATGGTTACTTTTGGCATTGGTCAGAGTCTCCTTTCATAGGCCTTTTGATCCGCTGGGTGTTCGAGTGTCAGCTGCAAGAGTACCAGCTCCAGACACGCATGTCCATCATGAATGGCCTTTGCCTCAACCCTCCAGTTGGATAGAAGGTTCTTCAATGCCATCGCCTCTGTCGCTTTCATCTTAACACTCCTTCCTTTCCTGTTTAGACTCCGATCCCGTCAACTCTGCCTCCGGTCACGCGGCCAGAGGCAGGCCCGTAACACTCCAGCACCTCACACTTGGGCAGTTTGGGTAGGGCCGACATGCCCGTACACCCGCCACAATTCAGCCACTCACACTCTGGCAATTCGGGTAGGGCCGTCAGGCCCGTACACCCGCCACAATCCAGCCACGCACACTCGGACAATTCGGGTAGGGCCGTCAGGCCCGTACACCCGCCACAATCCAGCCGCACCTGGAACTTGGGCAGTTTGGGTAGGGCCGTCAGGCCCGTACACCCGCCACAATTCAGCCACTCACACTCTGGCAATTCGGGTAGGGCCGTCAAGCCCGTACACCCATAGCAATTCAGCCACTCACACTCGGACAATTCGGGTAGGGCCGTCAGGCCCGTACACCCGCCACAATCCAGCCCCTCACACTCGGGCAGTTTGGGTAGGGCCGTCAGGCCCGTACACCCGACACACTCCAGCCGATCACACTCTGGCAATTCGGGTAGGGCCGTCAAGCCCGTACACCCATAGCAATTCAGCCGCCCACACTTGGGCAGTTTGGGTAGGGCCGTCAGGCCCGTACACCCATAGCAATTCAGCCGCTCACACTCGGGCAATTTGGGCAATTCGGGTATGTTGTCC
>Ga0222665_1000096_pt1 | contig 56452 bp, 38 predicted proteins | sample AntAcemetagen653_FD_179853 | JGI IMG/M metagenome (GOLD analysis project Ga0222665, IMG submission 179853) | Saline water microbial communities from Ace Lake, Antarctica - #653 | ecosystem: Environmental > Aquatic > Non-marine Saline and Alkaline > Saline | place: Antarctica: Ace Lake...
AAGAACGAAATGAATCTACAACTCTGATCTAATCAAGAAATATGGGATAGAGATTTCTTCTTTAGACTAAAAAACACCATTCTTAGAAAAAAAATTCATTCCAGCACCTCAAAATAAATTTTAGCCAGTTTATTACTATAATTTAATGTGTATTGAAAAATTAATATCGAATACTGAACAAGGAATGATGAAAGCTGAAGAATTCATTATTCGAAATTCCTTGTTCAGTATTCATTATATAAAAAAACATATTGAAATGATAATATCCAAACAACTACTGGATAAAATCGTGCAGTAGCGGGGGATAGTGGTGAATGAAGGAGAGGGGGATGGCATCCCTTACGAGGTTCAATGTGTAATTGTTACATACTTTATTCTGCCTGAGGGATGCCATCCCTTTCACCTGACTCATGGGTCTAAGCCTGGGGAGAGTGAAATTAAATTAATTCATAAAAATGTTCGTTCATTTATAAACCATTAAAATGCTTAGTGAAATTACTCGACCTAACCCACGACCTAAGTCGCGGGTTACCAATGTAATATAAAAACATTAACCGTTTTAACGGTTTTATAAAGTAAATATCAATAAATAATATTTGGATGGATTAACACTATTTCGTTCACCCAGTCTAAGCCCCCAAAGCATTTTTTTTATCTCCTAAAATGGCCAACCTATTTCAAGGGAAGACACTCCAAATATCTCTGGATAAATTTAAAAGTTGCAATTTGAAAAGTTTTTATATTTTAGCTCGAAATATGCAGATAATTATACTATGTTTATATGAGTAATTTAAATAAGAAAGCAGGCCTGTTGCAGCGGATGTTGAATTGGACAGAACGAATTGGAAATGCTTTACCTCATCCGGGAACACTTTTTGCGTTATTTGCTTTTCTCACACTTGTATTATCAGCATTAGGTTACGTATTAGGTTGGGAAGTTGTTCATCCGGGGACTAATGAAGTTGTCAAATGTGTTAATCTTTTATCTCACGATGGTATTCATCGTGTTTTACTTGATATGGTAGATAATTTTACAGGATTTGCTCCCTTGGGAATTGTGATGGTTGCAATGCTTGGTATCGGAATAGCCGAACAAAGTGGTTTGATTAGTGCAGTTATTCGCTTACTTGTTTTAAATTCTCACAAGCAGCTACTAACTTTTATTATTGTTTTTTCAGGAATATTATCCAATGTTGCATCCGATGTAGGCTATGTTTTGTTAATACCGCTTGCCGGTGTAATCTTTCATGCTGTAGGCAGAAATCCTATTGCTGGAATGGCTGCCGCTTTTGCCGGTGTTTCAGGTGGTTTTAGTGCTAATTTGATTTTAGGAACCATTGACCCATTGTTAGCCGGATTGTCGCAGGAAGCAGCCAGAATTCTTGATCCTACTTATGAAGTAAATCCTACTGCAAATTACTACTTTATGGTGGCATCTACTTTTATAATTGCTTTTGCCGGCACTTTTATTACTGAAAAACTTGTCGAACCAAGGTTGGGAAAATATAAAGGTAAGCTTGAAATAAGTGACAATGCATTAGGCAAACTTACAAAAAAAGAGAAAAAAGCTTTGCTAATTGCTTTACTCACTTTGATAATTGTAATAATTGTATCTTTAATAGGGATAATTCCTGAGGACGGCTTTTTCAGGGGAAGTGATGGAGGAATACTCACATCACCCTTAATTCGCGGAGTAGTTTCAATGTTATTTATTACTGCCGGTGCTATGGGTCTGGCATATGGTTTTACTACCGGAGCGTTTAAAAATGATTCAGATGTTATGAAAGGTATGGCTGCCTCAATGAAAACTCTGTCAACATATTTTGTCCTGGTTTTTTTTGCAGCTCAGTTTGTAGCTTATTTTAAGTGGAGCAATCTTGGAATAATTCTGGCCGTGAATGGAGCTAATCTTCTGATGTCAGCTGACATAGGGCTTATTCCTTTGATGATATTATTCATTTTACTTTCTGCTTTTATTAATATGCTAATGGGAAGTGCATCCGCCAAATGGGCCATCCTTGCCCCTATTTTTATTCCTATGTTTATGATAATGGGTTATTCGCCCGAATTATCTCAGGTTGTTTATCGTATTGGCGATAGCGTGACTAATGTAATTTCTCCCATGATGAGTTTCTTTGCTTTGATTATTGCTTATGTACAAAAGTATGATCCAAAAGCCGGTATAGGAACTATAATAGCCACTATGATACCATATTCTATTGCTTTTCTTATATTATGGATTTTACTTTTAGTAGTTTGGTTAGTTTTAGGTTTACCGCTTGGCCCAGATGCAGGGATTCACTATAAACTACCAGTATAAATACATGGAATATCAATATATTAAACATTATTTAATGGAGAATAACCAATAATCAACATTAATTTTCTTCTGACTTCGGTATCTTCATACATTACCCACTAAAATTGTAGGGATTAGGGTCTAAGCCCCCATTTTTAGAAATAAAACCTAATTAAAGAAATACGATATTGAAATAAAATAAAAAAAGCTGCACGATCAAAAGATCAGTGCAGCCATGAAAAAATGCATGAAAAAATGTATTAACTAAAATGTGAAACCAATGTCAAATTCCCATTGGTTCATATTTAATTCAATTTGTTGTGCCGGATCAAAAGGATTTGTTCCGGTAACTGTGTTCGACAAAGCATGTGTTATCGCAAAACTCAATTGATGTTCACCCAATATTCGGGTCAAACCAAGAGAAACATGATTTTCGTTAACGGCCGGAGCAAGAATATTAAACATTACTTCCGATTCGGGAATTGGTTGTTTGCCATAAGAATATCCAAGCCGAAACTCCCAATTCTCTACTTGACGGAATTCGGCAGCTAATTTTAAAATCATCATATCTTCCCAACCAAAACCGGCAGCATCGTCGTCTCCGAGTGGTATAAAATCAGGATTAGGTATAAAAGCATCCTGTGGTGAAGTAGAATTCAAATTCGGTATCATCGGCATCATTTCTGAAGCGATCATAGGATTACTAACTGATTTAACTTTACTATACATAATTTGTTTAACATCAAACAAAACAGTTAGATCGGGTGTCACATCATAAGAAATTCCTGCCGTCCAGTTTGCCGGTATATCGAAACCGCCTTCTTCAGCAAACAGTCCTTTGTATTTATCAAATTTACTCATTTTGATTTGTGGTTGGAATGTAGCACCAAGCCTGAAACCATCAAACAATTCGCCCTGATACCCTATTCGGAAACCAAAACCTGTTGAGCTGCTTTTTCCATTATTGGTAACATAATCAGAACGATTGGGCCATCCCATCATTTGAGTCAAAATGGCGTTTCCGGCCATTCCCATATCGCGAAATGCTTCAAGTCCTTTTGCTTCGAAAGTTTGATATGCAAACACAGGTGAAATACCTACACTATGGTTTTCTCCAAATTTGCGTGCATAGGTTATTGATAAAAACATCTGGGCAAGATTTACACCGGTTGGTTTACTTACATTTGCCATCGGGTTAGGCCTTCCATCAGGCATAGGGTTTCCAAATGATTCAATGATAGCGCTATAATATGTTTTAGCATCATAATCGGTATTCATGCCACCATTTCCGAAAAAATTCAAGCCGATTGTATTTTTCTCATCAAGTTGATACGCAAAAGCTATAGCAGGAATAATAAACACTTTACTTCCGCTCTCGACTGTGCCTTCAGTTAAACCGAATGCCATAAATCTTGGATCTTGTACAAAGCCGTTTGGACCCATATACCCCCATTGATCGGGTGGCGTTGGAGCACCAACAATTGTATATTTCCGGTTTGGATTGAACAAGCCGACACTAATTTCAAAGCTCATTTTTTTATTGAGAAATCCCAGTCCTGCCGGATTGATGGCAGCCGAGAAAGGTGAATGCAAGTAAGCAATTCCGGCCCCTGCAAATCCTTTGTTTTTTGTGCCCTGGCCATTACTGAAATAACCGTCGGTTGCACCTGCAAATTGGAAAATTATCAAAAACAAAAATGTTAGTGATATAGAATAAGTTAATTTTTTTTTCATAATCAAAATTTTAAGTGTTAATTTTTTTTAAAATATTTATTTAGTAAGTTCTTCCATAAAAGTTTTTACATCGCCGGGTGTGCTCATAATTTTCATGAATTTACCCATTGATAGTTCCGGCCAGTGCAAAGCAAATCTGTATTTTCCATGCAACATACTTGCTTCCTTGCCTTGAAGTATTATTTCGTAAGGCATGGCTGCAATGTTTTCTTCACCTATGATGGGTAAAAAATGTGCCTCACCTTCTTCGCTATCCAATAATCCGACACCGAAAACAGCAATTTTCTTGTCGGGAAATACCAGTTCATAAACTTTTGTTGTATTCCCTTTTTTAGCTTCAAGGTTTTTATTAATTATTGTCAAGCCCTCGTTAAATGATGAAAATTCGTTTAATTCAACCGGGTCTGAAAAACGAGGCATAAAAGCCATGAATCTATACTTTTTCAAATCATTTGCTTTTTCACTTCCCCCGAAAGCTGTGAAACTATTACCTAAATCACTAAGTGAAGTTTTAATATCGGAATCTATTTTTTGTAATTCTTGTTTGTATTTATCAGCATAATCACCAAGATATGCATAAAAAATATACATAGGATTGATCATTGAAACTTCAACTTTTCCGTCTTTCTCGACAAAACCGATTTTTAGAATACTAGCCAGAATTCCCCTGTCATCTTTTTTTAAACAAATCGTTTGTAGATCGCTCCTTGTATAGGCAATGACAAACAGCTTGGAATTATTTTCGGGATGATATTCTCCCAAAATTTCAAAACCACCATTCATTAACGAATTATTAACTATTTTTTCAGCATCGGAAATATTCATTTCCAAACTGGCAATTTTATAAAAAGCAGGTATTTCGTCCTCAGCAAATATGCTTCCCGAAAAATTATAAATGAATAATACAAGCAGTATTTTAATAATATATGATTTCATTATAAGGAAATTTATGTGAAAATAATCTGTGTTCCATCACCACCGGACATTTCATAAAATTCACCAATAGTGAGCACTGCCTTAACTTCGTCGTGAAGGTCTTCTTTTTCTAATTTAAACATATCCATAGCAAGTTTGCAGGCATATATTTCACCTCCACCAGCCGTGATCATTTCGAGAAATTCATCAACCGAAGGCATGTCCAATTGTTCCATTTGTTTTTTCATCATAGCTGAAACACCGGCTTCAACTCCCGGCAACATACCAAGTAAGCTTGGAAAAGGTAAACCTCCGGGCATTCTCATAGCCGGATTACCTACCGTACTTGTATGAAGTTTGTTCATTTGTTTTTTAGTAATTGCATCAAGGCCAAAAAATGTAAAAAACATTTTGGTTTCTATGCCCTCCATAACAGCCCCGTTACCCATGACAAGTGTGGCATAAACATCTTCTATGCTACCTTTTGCACATATTAAGCACACTTTTTTTAATGGTTTTTCGTTTTTGTTTGTACTCATTTTATTTTGATTTAAATTATTTACACACAACTGCTTGGTTTAGGAATTCCGGCAATTTTTGACGAAAATTTAAGTGGCCCGCCCGGGAATAATTTATATAATCCTTTAATATCAACTATTCCTGATTTTCCTACTTTTCTAATAGTAAGTGTATTTCCGGATTCGTGAGTTTTTCTTAAAAATTCAAGGACTTCGAAATGTAGATCACTCAGTTCAATTCCTTCTTCTTTTGCAATTTCGATTGCAATTTCTTTATTCCATTCCGCAGGGTTAACTAAGTAACCTTCTTCGGTTAATTTTACTTTTTGATTAGCTATTGTTTTTTCTTCCATAACTTTAATTTATTTAATGATTATTGTTTGTTTTGTTTATTCTCTGCATTTGAAAATTTCTTAATAAATGTAAGTGCAAAACCTAAAGTTTGCTTCATTTCCGAACTTCTCATTTCTTTAAACAACTTCCACATCGAGTATTTTGGGATGTCTTCTTTAGCTACATTATTGAAAGTTAATAATGATTTGTTTAGCAAATTTAGAATTTCGGGTTGAGAAAAGTTTTTAACGATCTCTAAAATTATACCAACATTATCAGCAAGTTGTTTTATGTCTTCGGGTGAAAGTTTTGTAATAATATTATCTAAAACTTTACTTATTTCAACAAAAAATTCAAAGTATCCTTTTTGTTCTAAAACATTTATTTTCTTAGTAAAATCAATTATAATTTCATTTACGATAGGTGAAGCATCTTTTGCAAAATCAGTAATACTTTCCAGTAGATCTAATAAAGTGTTAAAATTTTTGATGTTTTTAATAAGCTTTATGCCTAACATTTGAAGTTCTTCAGGGTCGATTTCCACTGACTGGTTGTCGAGTTCAAGAACTACGCTATCATATACATCTTTTCCGATGATTGATACATCAGAAATTAAATCATCAACGGCTCCCGATTTAAGTCGTTGTTGATTAACATAATCTAAAATTAAATCAACTTTGCTATTTAATTCGTTTATTTGAGTTTGAATATTTTTTTCGTCCATTTTGACTTTGTTTTATTGTAAATATTCTTTTTTCTTTCCGGCCATAGTCATTTCGGCTTCAATAGGCAATTCCTTTCCTTTCAAAAGAATATGCCAATAAATCCAGCGAAAGAGTATTTTTCCGTAATGATTAATCTTAGTGTTTTTCAACAAACCAAAAGGCCCGATTCCGGGCAAAGGATATGTTCCGGGCAAAGGTTCGGTATCATAATTAAAATCAATTAATGCACCTTTTCCGAAACCGGTTTCGATATAGCAGTTTGCATGTCCGTCGAACTTTGCTGTTAACGGCCTCCCCTCGATAGCATTTAATAAATTTTCGTATAAAACATCAGCTGCAAAATGTGCAACCGAGCCGGCTTTTGAAGTCGGAATGTCGGCGGCATCGCCAATTACAAAAATGTTTTCAAATTTTTCCGATTGCAAGGTGTGCTTATTTGTTGGGATGAAATTCATATCATCGCCCAAGCCGCTTCGGGCAATCATTTCATCGCCGGTGTTTACAGGAACAATTGTCAGGACATCGAAAGGTACTTCCATTTCGTCATAAGAAACGAGTGTTTTGTTTTCATTATCAATACGTTCAATATAAAAATCAGGAATCACTTTTATGTTCTTTTCAGAAAGCAGTTCGCTTAACATTTTGGTTGCAATAGGTTTTGTAAAAGCTCCCGACATCGGAGTAACGAGGCTAAGCTCAACTTTATCACGAATTCCTTTTTTAGTAAAATACGCATCAGCCAAACAAATAAATTCTATTGGAGCCACCGGACATTTAAATGGAATTTCGGAAATTGCCATCACCAATTTTCCCCCTTCCCATGTTTTAAAGAAATTACTTAAAGCAACAGCTCCTTCAATAGTATAAAAATCGAAAATGCTTTTTTTCCACAATTTATCATTCAGTCCCGGGGTTTCATCAATGTTGGTTTTTGCCCCACTTGCAATTATCAAAAAATCATAATTTAAAATCTGCCCACCCTGAAGAAGAACTTTGTTGTTTTCGCCATCAATTTTGTCAACGTCCGAATAAATAACTTTTACTCCGGCAGGGAAAAAATCACTTTTGGGTTTTTGAACATCATCTTTTGTGTAAATTCCGAAAGGAATAAATAAAAATCCGGGTTGATAATAATGCGTTTTATGTTTATCAACAATAGTCATTTCCCAATCGTCTTTATCTAAAGCTTTTCTTAGCTTGTTTGCCATCATTGTTCCGGCAGTTCCACCTCCAATTATTAATAATCGTTTCATTGTTTAAGTTTTTTCTAAATCTTGTTTTTTAACATTACATTTTATATTTTTTCTGCTGCAAAATAAATCTATAAATGTATATAAACACATGTTTGTAATATGACAATTATCATAAAATCAAAAGTTAACAATATGATATTTGTCATACTCCTTTGATTTTTTGAAAAACAAATTATGATTCTTAAATAATTTTAAAATGTTTTTTATTAAGAAATTAAGTTCTGAACAAATAATATGTATATTTGTGTATTGCCTTTTTGGTGATTTATTTATAAAAGATTGACAGAGAATGGAAGAAGCAGTTGAAAAATGTAATTGTGAAGGTTGTGAATTGAAATCCTTGTTTTTTTCAAATATTGAAGCTTCGGCAATTGAAAGAATTTGTAGAAACAAAATTGAAATTCCTTATAAAAAGGGAGAAATAATATTAAAAGAAGGAGATGAAATTACTAATTTTATTTACTTAAAAAGCGGTATCGTTAAATTACATCGTAATCTATCAACCAAAAAGGATCAAATAATTAACATCACCAAGCTATTCGATTTTATAAGCTTGTTTAGTGTTTTTTCGGAAACTCATTATAACTACTCAGTTTCAGCAATTGAGGATTCGGTTACTTGTAATATAAAGCTTAGCGAAATTAGAAAAATCATTTTGGAAAATGGAAAATTTGCTTTAGACCTAATTCAAAAAATGAGCAAAAATACTGACCGAATAATTTTGCAATCGCTTGAACTTAAGCAAAGGAATTTAAACGGTCGGGTTGCTTTCATCTTACTATACTTTGCCAAGGATATTTATAATAATCTTGTTTTTGATTTACCGGTTTCAAGAAAAGAAATTGGTGAATATATAAATATGAGTACGGAAAACGTAATCCGTACATTTTCAGAATTTCGTAAAGACAAAATAATAAACATTTTTGGAAAAACAATTGAAATTATTGATCTGAAAAATTTAGAACAAATTTCATTGTTGGGTTAAATAAAATAATAATCATAGAGAGAAATCATACTCATTATGCTTTGGGATAGATTTAAATTGTTGAAATTTTTATTAGATACGTTTTCTTAAAATAAATGATATTAATTGTTAACGAAAATAGATGTTTCCGATATATTTGAATGTTTTTGGGTTTTTTTTCAGGACAAGGCCTATGTTTGTTGAAACCTCAATATTCAATTAATTTTATGCTTATGCGCTTTTTCAAAATTGATAACACAATATGCGTAATTTATTTTCGTAATAAATATTATGTTTGCAACAAATTTATTAATGTAAATATGCATTTATGCTTGAAAATATTTGACAAAAATAAAAAGCAATTTGTGAAAAACACTTTTAATAAAGCAATAAGAATGTAAAATCAGTTTAATTTTTATAAGAATCAATCATTTTACAATTTATGGACACATCTTTTGATTTTGAAAATATAAGGTCTTGTAATGACGAAGAATTTAATCCTATTATAAGAAGAATAACTTCAGAGCCTGTATTCCACAATGTCCTTAACTATTTTTTTCCCGACAGGCCGAACGATGAAATAATTACCGAGATCAATAAATTTACATCCGCCAGAGAATATCAAAAAAAGTTTATAATTAAAGTTATACAGTCTGCCTTAAAACAAACCTCTGACGGACTAACTTTTAGTGGTTTTGAAAATATTGATCCAAATAAGGCTTATCTCTTTATTGCAAATCATCGCGAAATAACCCTTGATTCGGCTGTTTTACAATTACTTTTGTTTGAGAATAATCATAATATTCCTGAGATATCTTTCGGCAGCAATTTATTGATGTCTGAACTGATAATTAATGCTTTCAGAGTAAACAGAACATTTATGGTTATTCGTGGCGGCACAAAAAGGGAAATGCTCAATAATTCAAAACAATTATCTGCTTATATTCGTCATTCAATAATCCAAAGAAATACTTCAATCTGGATTGCCCAACGTAATGGACGAGCCAAAGATGGTAATGATAAAACAGAACCCGGTTTGCTGAAAATGCTTAATATGAGTGGCTCAAAAACATTTTCCGAAAACTTTGCCGAATTGAATGTTGTCCCTGTTTCAATTTCTTATGAGTATGAGCCCTGCGATGTAATGAAGGTTAAAGAATTGCTTGCTTCAAAAAATTCAGAGTACAAAAAATCACCAGATGAAGATTTGCATAGTGTAATTAAAGGTATTACTCAGCAAAAAGGCAGAATACATTTGTCAATTGGAGAACCTGTTTATGATGTTTTGAATGAGATTGAAGATAGTACAAATAATAATAAATTTGCTAAATTAAGGGAGATTATTGACAGGCAAATTTCCGGAAATTATAAATTATGGAAAACAAATTACATTGCTTACGATTTATTAAATAAAGATAATAAATACACTAATTATTACTCAACAGATGAAAAAGAAGCATTTAAAACATACATCTCAAAACAATTAAGTGATATTATTAATGATAAAAAAGTTGTTGAACAGATGTTACTTAGTTTATATGCAACCCCTGTTGTTAATAAATCAATGTAATAGAAATCTCAGCAATCGTTTCCGGTTTTATAGAAAAATTTAATCCGTTTTTTCTTTCCCTTTTCTCGTAATGTATTCTAATTTTGCAGCATGATATTTATTGATACTCACACGCATTTATATCTTAATGAATTCTCCGACGATTTAAATCAGGTTGTAGAAAAAGCTATCAACAAAGGTGTAAAATATATGCTTCTTCCAAATATTGACAGCACTTCGATTGAAAAAATGCTTAAACTATGCCAAACTTTTCCTGATAATTGCTTTCCGATGATAGGCCTGCATCCTACTTCAGTTAAATCAAATTTCGAGAATGAACTAAAAATTGTTGAAAACTATTCAGCAAAAAGCAATTTCTATGCAATCGGAGAAATTGGAATTGACCTTTACTGGGATAAAACTTTTTATAAAGAGCAACTTGAGGCAATGAGATTCCAGATCCATCTTGCCAAAGAATGCAATCTTCCTATCGTTATTCACTCACGGAATTCATTTGATGAAGTTTTTACAGTTTTATCCGAATTAAAATTCCCCGAAATGAGAGGTGTATTTCATTGTTTCTCGGGTTCGGTGGATCAGGCAAAAAAAGTCATAGCCGAATTAGGATTCAAATTAGGAATCGGGGGAGTTGTTACTTTTAAAAACTCAGGCCTCGATAAAGTTGTTAAAGAAATTGATTTAAAAGATATTATCCTCGAAACCGATTCGCCGTTTTTGGCACCTTTACCTTTTCGCGGAAAACGAAACGAAAGTGCCTATACAATTATAATTGCCGAAAAAATTGCCGCCATAAAAAATATTGCAATTGAAGAAGTTGCTAACGAAACAACTAATACGGCTTTAGAATTATTTAAATTAAAAATATAATTAACAATATCATGGAATCTAAAATTTCTATTTTGGTTCTTTATACCGGAGGAACTATCGGAATGATAAACGACCCTGAATCAGGAATGTTGCTCCCTTATAATTTTGAATTAATATCAAATCATATTCCTGAAATCAATAATTTTGATTACGATATTGATTCGTATTCATTTGACCCACCGATAGATTCTTCAAATATGAAACCGGACTTATGGGTTAAACTTGCTTCAACTATTGAAGATAACTATGAAAACTACGATGGTTTTGTGGTTTTGCATGGCTCCGACACAATGTCATTTACTGCTTCGGCCTTGAGTTTCATGTTAGAAAATTTAAATAAGCCTGTTATTTTCACCGGATCACAATTGCCGATAGGGATTAATCGTACCGATGGTAAAGAAAATTTTATAACATCAATCGAAATAGCAGCATCATGCGAAAACGGACTTCCTATAGTTCCAGAAGTTTGTATATATTTTGAAAATCAACTTTACAGAGCAAATCGTACTCATAAGTATAATGCTGAGAATTTCAAAGCTTTCAGTTCGTTAAATTATCCTGTTTTAGCCGAAGCGGGAGTTTATATTAAATATAATAAAAATGCGATTAGAAAGCTGAATTTTAAAAAATTAAAAGTGCATAAAAGTTTTGACACAAATATTGCTATTCTGAAATTATTTCCTGGAATACAAGAAAACGTTTTAAACTCGGTCTTGAGCATCAAAGGGCTTAAGGCAGTTATTCTTGAAACATATGGATCGGGGAATGCCCCTACCGATCAGTGGTTTATTAACGCTTTAAGTGAAGCCATTAAAAAAGGAATAGTCATATTAAATGTAACTCAATGTAAAGGGGGTTCGGTTGAATTGGGAAAATATCAAACAAGTCTAAATTTAAATAAAATCGGAATTTTAAGCGGCCACGATATTACTTTCGAATCGGCATGCGTAAAAACAATGTTGTTATTGGGAAGTAAATTTTCGGAACAAAAACTTCGAAATTACCTTCAAACTTCAATTAGAGGTGAAATTACTGAGTAAATTTGATTTATAATCATATAATATGAGCAAAAAATAAAGCAAAAACGAATCTTATAAAATTAATTATCAATATATTATGTTTAATAAAAAAATTAAACTAAAAATTTTATTAGAAAAAAAAATTTTTAGTATTTTAGCTGCCAGATATTGAGAGATAGGGTTCGCTATTCTTAAACAGGAGAGGTGGCCGAGTGGTTGAAGGCGCACGCCTGGAAAGTGTGTATTCTGTGTGAATCGGAATCGGGGGTTCGAATCCCTTCCTCTCCGCAAAAAAAGTAAATGAACAATAAATAAATAGAAAATAAGTTAAGAAATTATTAAAAATCAATAAATAGTAAAATGAAAAAAATAATTGCTTTTTTAACGATAGCAGGAATGCTAACTTTTGGTGTTTCAAATTATGTTGCTGCACAGGACCAAACAGCAACAGAAACAGAAATTACAACTGACACTACGATGGCAGAATCTGATACTGCTTCTACTTTGAATCCCGGAGAGGAAATGATTGTCGAAGCAATAGCTGATCCAGAAGCAGCCGAAAAACAATCTTTCCAACAAGTTTTGAAAGAAAACTTCATAGCAGGCGGCTGGGAATTTATGGGAATTGTATTATTGACATTGGTTCTTGGTTTGGCTATGTGTATCGAAAGAATCATTTATCTAAATCTTTCAACAACCAATAATCAAAAACTTTTAAACAAAGTTGAATCAGCTCTCGAGAGCGGTGGTATTGATTCAGCAAAAGAAATTTGCAAAAATACCAGAGGCCCGATTGCCAGTATTTTCTTTCAAGGTTTAGAAAGATATAATGAAGGTATTGAAATAGTTGAAAAATCAATTGTTTCTTATGGAAGTGTTTTAATGGGCCGATTGGAAAAAGGATTATCGTGGATTTCATTATTTATTTCAATTGCCCCTATGCTTGGTTTCATGGGAACTGTAATTGGTATGATTGGTGCTTTTGCTAATATTGAAGCTGCCGGAGATATCTCAGCTACTATTGTTGCCAGCGGTATTAAAGTTGCTCTTTTAACTACTGTATTTGGTTTGATCGTTGCTATTATTCTTCAAATTTTCTACAATTACCTTATAGCAAAAGTTGACTCAATAGTTAATGACATGGAAGACAGCACAATTTCTTTCATTGATATTTTAACCAGAAATAAATTAGCTAAAAAATAATTATCATGAATGATAAAGTAAATAAAATATTACAGTTTGTATTGTATGCTCTTCTGGCTGTATCAACAGTTCTGTTCGTGATCTTTTATGCCACAGGAGAAGATATGACAGATACTGTTGCTTATTGGTCATATATTTTGATGGGCATTGCAATACTATTAATTATAGTCTTCCCAATTGTACATTTTATCAAAAACCCAAAATCTGCTCTTCAGGTTCTCGGCGTTCTTTTGATATTTGCGATTATATATGGTATATCATACTTGTTTGCAAGTGGTTCTATCGATGGCACTATTTATGAAAAATTGGATATATCCCAAGGCATTTCACGATTTATCGGTAGTTGTATTATAACAACTTACATTTTTGCCGGACTGGCTGTATTATCAATAGTTGTTTTTGGAATTATTAACGCATTTAAATAAAAATTAAAATGGCAAGAAAGCTACCAGAGGTTAATGCCGGATCAATGGCTGACATTGCCTTCCTTCTGCTTGTATTTTTCCTTGTAACAACTACGATGGACGTAGATACAGGTTTGATAAGAAAGCTGCCACCACCGGTTGACCCAAACCAGAAACCCCCTGATATTAAGGAAAGAAATATCATGAAAATTCTTGTTAACAACCGTGACAGATTACTCGTAAATAATAAAGAAGGTAGTCTTTACACGCTTAAGGATGAAGTGAAAGATTTTATGAGCATACATCTTGACAATGAATCTTACCCTGGCATTACTGTGAAAAACATTAAATTATTAGGCAATGTTCCAACCTCGAAGGGAATTGTATCTCTTAAAAATGACAGAGGAACTTCCTATAAAATGTATATACAGGTTCAAAATGAACTCGCCAGGGCTTTTAAAGAACTAAAAGATGAATTATCAATGGATAAATTTGGTAGGAAATATGATAAGCTGATTAAGGAAGAGCAAATAAAAGCTATAGATGAGGCTGTTCCTATGCGAATATCAGAAGCCGAACCTGAAAATATAGGAGGGAGAAATTAATATGTCAAGGTTTAAAAAGAAAAAAGACGGGGGTTTACCCGCAATTAGTACTTCATCCTTACCCGATATTATTTTTATGTTGCTATTCTTTTTTATGGTAACAACAGTTATGCGGGAAAACACTACTATTGTAAAAACACGACTTCCACAGGCAAGTGAAATTCAAAAACTTGAGAAAAAATCGCTTGTAAGTTATATTTATATCGGTGAACCGCGAAACATAAAAACTTACGGTAACGAATCACGTATTCAATTAAACGATCAGTTTGCTGCGGTTAGTGACATCCCGGAGTTTATCTTTAGTGAAAGAGAATCAAGGGATGAAAACGAAAGAAAACTTCTTACAACATCATTAAAAGTTGACTACATAACTAAAATGGGTGTGGTTACCGACGTTAAACAGGAACTTAGAAAAGTGGGGGCATTTAAAATAAATTACTCTACTCGTAAAAAAGCTTATAAATAAGGCAACACTTTACTTAAAGTGAGCTAAAGTTAAAAGTGCCTAAAGTTATTGAAGAGGAATTGCATGATGCAATTCCTCTTTTTTATTGCTCTAAATGAGTTCATTTTTAGGAAAAGGAAATTATAGTACGAAGATTATCAGATTGTTTTGTTTTGTGTAGTTCTTTTCTCGCTTTTTAGCTTTCAATCATTTGCCTGTGTTCCAAAAAATTAGCAGAAACACCAATTATCTAATCTGAGAATCTGTGGCGATTTTTTTTCCATTCAAGATACTATATCGAAATCTTTTTTTGTATTTTACCCCCATGAATTTTCGATTTTCTTCAGTCTTGTTTTTTTTACCGGCTTTGTTTATTGCAATAAATTGCCCCGCTCAATATTTTGTTTCGGGTCAGGATCCTGCTTCGATAAACTGGAAGCAAATAAATACTGAAAATTTCCAAATCATATATCCTGAAGATTTTGAAAAAGAAGCCCAATATTTTGCTAACACTCTCGACTATGTTTATAAATTCGACATAAAAACACTTGATCATAAGCCAAAAAAAATCTCGGTAATTTTACATAATCAAACTGTATCTTCAAATGCTATGGTTCTTTGGGCTCCGAAACGCATGGAAATATTCACCTGTCCGCCTCAAGATACTTATGCAGAAAATTGGTTGCAACAACTTGCAGTCCACGAATATCGGCATGTTGTGCAAATTGATAAACTAAATCAGGGAATGACAAAAGTGTTAACTTATGTATTTGGTGAACAAGCTACCGGGGCAATTCTGGGTTTGTTCATTCCTTTTTGGCTTGTCGAAGGTGATGCTGTTTGCACCGAAACGGCTTTAAGCAATTCAGGAAGAGGAAGACTGCCCTCATTTGAGATGAAACTCAGAGCTCAAACACTTGCTAAAATTAATTTGAACTACGATAAAGCTGTTTTTGGTTCTTATAAAAATTATATGCCTGACAGATATCATCTCGGTTATTTTCTTACTGCCCAAGCTCGTAAAGAATATGGAAGCGAAATTTGGAAAAATGCTTTTGATAATGTCGGAAAAAAACCTTTTCAAATAACACCCTTTTCCAATTCAATAAAAACTTCAAGCGGATTAAATAAAATTCAATTTTATAAAAAAACTATTAGCGAATTAGATAGCCTTTGGTCGAAACAAGATGAACAAATTAATTTTTCTAATTATAAAGTTTTAAAAAAAGAAAAAACAAAGTTCTACACGAATTATACAAATCCGGTTTTTATTAACGATTCAATAATAATTGCCGAAAAATCAGGGCTTGACGACATTGTTCGTTTTGTGGAAATCGATAAACCCGGAAATGAAGAAATAATTTATACTCCGGGATTTATTTTCACCGAAACACTTTCGGGAAACGAAAATTTATTGGTTTGGGCTGAAAAGCAATACGATTTAAGATGGCAAAACCGCAGCTATGCAATCATTAAAACTTTTGACCTGAAAACAAAAAAAGTTAAGAAATTAACATCGCATACAAGATATTTTGCTCCCGTAATTTCACCGGATTCAAAAAAAATTGCAGCCGTAAGAATTACTCCCGATAACAATTATTTTCTTGATATACTTAACTCAAAAACAGGTGAAATTATTAACGCTATTTCCACTCCCGAAAATTATTTTTTTATCACTCCAAGCTGGTCCGATGATAATAAAACCATAGTTTGTGTTCTGCTTTCTGAAACCGGAAAATGTCTTGTTTCGATAAATTCAACGACAAATGAAATTGAGTATTTAAATGATTTTTCATTCATTGAAATATCAAAACCAATTATGTCGGGCAAATATATTTACTTTGTCGGAGCTTATTCGGGGATTGATAATATTTATGTTTTAAATACCGAAACAAAGAAAATTTCGCAACTGACTTCCGCCCGTTTTGGTGTTGCCGATCCATGTCTTTCAAAAAATAAAAATGAAGTTATTTATTCAAATTATACCGAAAACGGATTTGAAATTGTTAAAACCGATTTAAAAAATACGTATAAGAAAAACCTTGATCAAATTGTTGATCATTCAATAAAACTATATGAAAGCATTGCCAAACAAGAGGATGGCATAATCAAAAAATCAGATATTCCAAATAAAAATTTTAAAACGAAAAAATATAGTAAGTGGAAACATCTTTTTAATTTTCACAGTTGGGCTCCACTTTTTATTGATGTAAATAATACGGAGGTCAATCCGGGTTTTTCGCTTATGTCGCAAAACAAACTCGGAACTTCAATTGCTACTATAGGATACGATTATAATTTGAATGAAAGAAGCGGAAAATATTTTATAAATTATACTTACAAAGGCTTTTATCCGATTTTTGATTTGACTTTTGACCATGGAAAAAGAAAAGGAAAGTATTTTGATGATATGGATAATTCTTATGATTTTTCATGGTTGGAAACAAATCTTGAATTTGAAACCAAGCTTCCTTTAAATTTTACAAGCAATAAATATATCAGATATATAACTCCCCAAATCGGTACGACTTTTAAAAATGTCTCGCATAATAATTCCACTCCCGAAAATTTCATTAAAGGAAGCATTCAAACTCTTGATTATAAATTATCAATTAATAATATTCTTAAAAGTTCACACCGTGATATTTATCCAAAATGGGGACAATCAATTAGTTTTAATTATCGAGATACCCCTTTCGGGGATAATGACCTCGGATCAATAAAAGCCGTGGAAACAGTTTTATATTTTCCGGGAATTCTCAGCCATCAGGGATTTAAGGTTTATGGAGGGGTTCAAAAAAAGAAAAACGAACATTATAGGTTTTCAGACATTGTTGATTACCCGAGAGGTTTTTCAGGCCTTTCAAGCGATGAGTTATTTTCAATATCATTTAATTATAAATTCCCGATTATTTGCCCGGATTTAAGTATTTCGTCATTACTTTTTTTAAAAAGAATTAAACTTAATCTTTTCTACGATTATGCCGACAGTAAGTTGAAAGATGATAAATCCATTTATCGCTCAACAGGTGTTGAAACTACTTTCGATTGTCATTTCCTAAGAATTATAGTTCCTTTTGACTTAGGTTTTCGAACAATTTACAAACATGATAATAATTCGTTCGGCTTTGAATTTATGTTTTTGATGGACTTTTCTTCTTTTTAGGATTGAAAAATTGTTATATTAAATTTAACCTAAAATTTTTTTTTCAAACAAATAAATCTCCTTATTAAAAAAAAATACAAATTTATTTGGATGTTAGTAAACATTAACTAACTTTGCCGAAAATTAATTAATAAAATTACTTTGAAAGAAATGCAAACAGAAAGACAAAAGGAAATAATTGAAGCTGCCTTAGAGCTAATTACCAAAAAAGGAATACAGGGATTGACTATGAAAAATATAGCAAAGAAAATCGGTATTACAGAGCCGGCAATTTACAGGCATTACGATAATAAAATACATATTCTAATTGCCATACTTGACTTTTTTATAAGTAATACTGAACAGATATTTACTAAAGAAGTAAACAATTATAGTAAAGTTATTGACAAAATTGAACACCTGTTTATAAACCATTTTACGTCTTTTTCGGCTACCCCATCACTGGTTTCGGTAATTTTTTCTGAAGAAATTTTCAGAAATGAGCCAATGCTTATTGAAAAAATTTCCGAGATTATTGATAAAAATGATAAAATCCTGAAAAAAATTATAATCAATGGACAAAAAAACGGTGAACTACGGACTGATATTGAGGCAAAACATCTTTCTACAATAATAATGGGAACCTTGCGGCTTTTTGTAAAGAAATGGCAGTTCTCAGCATATTCTTATAACTTACCCAAAGAAGGAAAAAAGCTTTTTGAATCATTAAAATTATTAATCGTAAAATAAATAAGCAATGTTTAAATATAAGGTACTTACTTATTAAAGTGAGTTTTTTTAGCAAACCAAAGTTAGTGAATATTAATTAACATAAATAAAGATGGAAAAATTATTAAATAAACTTTTAAAAGCACCCTGGATTATTGTTGCGGTAACTATAATAATAAGTGTCCTGCTTTTCGTGCAAATGAAACAAAATTCAAAAATGGAAACTGATCTTGATAAATACATGCCAGAAAATCATCCTGCATTTGTTTACAGCGATCAGGCAGAAGAATGGTTTGGAATTAATGACGGAATAATAGTAGCTATTGAAAATAAGAAAGGGGTTTTTAATACTGCAACTTTAGATACCTTAAAACAGTTTACTAAAAGATTGCAGAAAATGGACGAAATTGAAAAGGCTGATGTAACATCTTTATATACTGCTGATAATATTATTGGTACTGAAGATGGTATGGATGTAAAAGCTTTTTATAAACGTGTACCTAAATCTGAAGAAAAATTAAACAAACTAAAACAAAATGTAGAGAATAACGAAATGACTTTTGGCCGTTTAGTTTCTTATGATGAAACGGTAACAGTGATAATTGCTGAAATTAAGGACGATGTATTTACTCAGGAATTTTACGAAGAAATACTTAGTTTGGCAGCTTCTTACGAAACGGAAGATATTAAAATTCATGTTGCGGGCAGGCCGATTGTTGAAGGTACTATGGCACTCCTTGGCCCTGCCGATATGAAAAAGATGGTGCCAATTGTATTGCTTGTTATTACTTTGGTTTTGTATTTTATGCTTAGAAGTGTAAAAAGTACATTGCTTACAATGGCAGTTGTTTTTTTTAGCACTTTATGGGTTTTTGGGCTTATGGCTGCTGTAAACATTCCAATATATGCAGTTTCAACAATGATTCCTGTAATGCTTATTGCCATTGGTGTTGCAGATGGAATACATCTATATAGCCATTTACATCTGTTTCTGCGGAAAAACCCGAATGCTACAAAAAAAGAAGCTACAGTTGATATGATTCAAAATATGTGGAAACCTGTTGTTATGACATCAATTACAACCGCTACCGGGTTTGTTTCGCTTCTTACATCTCAGGTTTATCCAATTAAGTACTTCGGTGTTTTCACAGCTATTGGTGTGTTATTAGCTATGGTATTTTCTTTGGTTTTAATTCCTGCCGGCATAATGATTTTTGGCTTACCGAAAGTTAAAAAGACCGGTAAAAATGAAACTAACAAAGAATCTAACTTAGCGTATAATTTTGCAGCAAAAGTGCTAAAACGGAAAAGTATTTCCATATTTGTTACTGCTGCTATTATAATTTTATCAATTGTTGGAATGCAAAAAATATGGATCAATTCCAGTTTCCTTGATAAATTTGAAAATGACAGTGAAATTGTACTTACCGACAAATTTATTAATGAGCATTTTGGCGGAACCACAACACTTAACCTGATCTTAGATTCAGAAAGTGAAAAAGATGTTTTCAAAAAACCGGAAGTATTAAAATTAGTTGACCGTATGCAAAGTCAATTGGAAAACGACCTCGAAGTTGTTGGGAATTCTTTTACTCTTACCGATTATACTAAGCGAATGAACAAAGTGATGAATGCTGATAAAGAAGAGTTTAACACTATTCCTGATAATCAGGATTTGATAGCTCAGTATTTATTACTCTACGAAATGTCGGGCGACCCTGAAAATCTGAATAAAGTTGTCGATTATGATTATGCTAAACTGAATGTTACTTTTCAGCTAAAAAGTGATAATTCTAAAGCTATAAATTCTGCAATTTCTGTATTAGACTCCTACGAAGATGATTTCAAAAAACAAGGAATTACAATGAACTATGCGGGAAGTGGTTATAAAGGATTGGTATTTACAGACTTAATTTTAGAAGGACAAATAATGAGTTTGGTATTATCATTAATAATAGTAATAATTCTTTTATCTCTAATGTTCAAAAACTACAAAATAGGCTTAATAGGAGCTGTTCCAATCATCATTACTGCATTGATAAGTTTTGGAACAATGGGCTATTTGGATATTCCGTTAAACACTACAACAGCACTACTTTCGAGTATTGCAATTGGTATCGGTATTGATTATGCCGTACATTTTATTGAGCAATACCGCAATAATGCATCAAAATCAAATGATAAGTTACTTGTTGCACAAAAAACAATGGCACACTCGGGCAGGGCAATCAGCTTTAATGCAATTGTGGTAATTGCAGGCTTTATGGTTCTACTATTTTCAGTATTTCCGCCAAACAGAGAACTTGGAGCATTAGTATCGCTTAATATGTTTACGAGTTTTGTTGGAACAGTAACTATAATGCTTGTTTTATTAAAAGTATCAAATATCTATTTTATAAAAAAGAAAAATAACGTATTAACAAAAAATCTATAAAAAATGAAAAACTTAAAAATCTTAGTATCAGTTATTGCAATGATCATTTCAATGAGTTATCAGGTTGTAGCTCAGGAAATGACAGCAAGGGAAATCATAGAAAAAGTATATAATCGCTCTGAAGGTGATGACCAGACTTCTAACTTAACGATGACTTTAATTCATAAAAGTGGAAAGGAAAGGATAAGAAAGATCAAACAATTCACAAAGGATTTGGGTGATATGGAAAAGAGCATCATGTTTTTCCAGTCGCCGGCAGATGTCAAAAATACCTCATTCATGAATTGGACTTATAATGATGAAAGTAAGAGTGATGACCAGTGGATATATTTACCGGCATTGAAAAAAAATAAACGCATATCAAGCGACAGTAAAAGCGATTATTTCATGGGATCGGATTTTACTTATGATGATCTGGGCGACCGCAAACTTGATGATGATACTCATAAACTTCTACCTGAGGAAACCATTGACGGTGTTGCTTATTATGTGGTGGAAAGCACTCCGAAAGACGAAGATTATATGTACTCAAAAACCATTACCAGGGTCAGGAAAGACAACTTTATCGGATTAAAAAAAGAATTTTATGACGAAGATGAAGAGTTGCTTAAAATCCTTTATATAAAAAAGTTTGAAGAAATATCAGGCTTTTTGGTCATAACAAATTCGGAAATGCAGAATGTGCAGAATGATCATAAAACAAAGATGATTTTAAGTGATATTAAAATAAACACCGGAATTTCCGATTCTAAATTTACCGAACGAATGATGATGAGAGGGATGTAAATTACTAAACCTTCAAGGTTTAAATAAATTAAAAAAAATGAAAACAAAAAGATTAATACTGATTTTGCTTTTAATTGCAAGTCAATTTTCAATGGCACAAAATGTTGATATAAATGGTTTTGCCAGAACTTATGAAGGTGTTTTGTATGATAATAGTAATTTTGGTATTATTCAGCAAACGCTTAATCTGAACTTTGAAAAGATGGGCGATAAGGTTGCTTTCAATGCAAACCCAATGATTTATTTATATAATGACGACAGCCTTGATTTCAGAATGAGGGAGCTTTACCTTGATTTGTATTTTAAGAATTTTGATATCCGTATTGGAAAACAACAAGTTGTCTGGGGAAAAGCTGATGGGGTTTTTATTACCGATATTGTTTCGCCTTTGAATTTGACGGAATTTCTTTTACCCGATTTTGATGAAATAAGAATAGGTGTGATTGCTGCAAAAATAGATTACTACGTTGGAAACAGTACTTTTGAAGCCATCTGGATTCCTGTGTTCACCCCAACTGAAAGGCCCAAACCGGGTTCCATTTGGTATGTTCAACCTGATTTTCCGGTACCTCCCACCTGGGATATTTCCAAGGAAAAAATAACACCAAACCTTAAATATAGTGAGATATTTTTAAAATATACCGCATTAACTTCAGCAATAGATTTTGAATTAATGGGAGCTTATACATGGGATGATAACCCGACCTTACATATTGAAAAAGAATTTGGGCTTGATCCGGCAACGATGCAACCCGGCCTTCTTGATTTAAATATCATACCACAACATCACCGTTTGACAATTGGAGGTGGATCATTCAGTTCTGAAATCAAAGGTGTGATTTTACGAGGAGAAGCTGCTTATTATAATGGTAAATATTTCCTTACAGAAGATCCGGCACAATCCGATGGAAATGTTAAGAAAAATTATTTGCATTACCTAATGGGATTGGATTTTAATATTGGATCCGTTAAGTTGAGTTCGCAATTTATTCAACAAACAATTCTGGATTATGATGAGAATATCCTGAATGAAAAAACAGAAAATACGATGACATTTTTAGCTCGCTATGATTTATTGCGTGAAACAATGCACCTTGAATTGTTTTCATACATCGGATTAAACAACGAGGGTTCACTGGTCAGGCCTAAAATTACTTATGATTTTGACGATAGTTTTTCAATCCTTTTAGGTTCTAATATTTTTGTTGGTGATGAAAAAGGACGCTTTGGACAATACAAGGATAATTCTATGATTTATATAAAACTTAAATATAGTTTTTAAATCAATTGCACATTAAATTCCAAATTGAACTAAATTTTTAATCCACTCCCGTGCATTTACAAATGCTTCAATCCAGGGTGTGATCTCGTCATTTTTTCTTTCTTCGGGATAATGAGCCCAATTCCACGGAAAAATCGCTCTTTCAAGGTGAGGCATCATTACAAGATGGCGGCCATCGTCGGAGCATAAAGCTGCAACCGAATAATCAGAACCGTTGGGGTTGCCCGGATAAGAATCATAAGAATATTTTATTGGGATATTATATTTATTTTCGTCGCAAGGAAGCGAGAATTTTCCTTCACCGTGAGCAACAAAAATCCCTAATCTCGAACCGGCCAGGCTTTTTAACATAAGCGAATTATTCTTTAGAATATTTACGTTAATAAAACCCGATTCAAATTTACCGGATTCATTGCGCAACATTTTCGGCCTTTTAGTGTGGTTTGGATTTATAAGATTCAACTCAAGCATTAATTGGCAACCATTGCAAACGCCGAGGCTCAAAGTATCTTTTCTAGAATAAAAATTTTCAAGAACTTTTCGGGCTTTTGGATTATAAATAAAAGCTCCGGCCCATCCTTTAGCTGAACCAAGAACATCGGAATTGGAAAAACCACCTACAAAAACTATTAAATTAATATCTTCGAGATTTTCACGTCCTGAAATCAGATCGGTCATGTGAACATCCTTAACATCGAATCCGGCCAAATACATCATATAAGCCATTTCACGGTCGCCGTTCACACCTTTTTCACGAATTATTGCTGCTTTTATACCGGTCTTTTCTCTTCTGTTTTTATCGATTCCATATTGAGATAGCTTTCCACTGAAATCATTATTAAATTTAAAACTTAATTCTTGATTTTTATAATTATTAAACCTTTCCAAAGCTAAAGCTTCGCCACATTGTTTGCGATCAAGAAGATAAGATGTTTTAAACCATTTATCTCTTAATTGATCAATATCAAAACTAAATTCATCATTTAGGTTTTTAATTTTTAATTTTCTTTCATCAATTAATTTTCCAATTTTATAAAACCTAATTTTGCTTTTTTCTAAGAAATCGGAAATATTCTCATCATCGGAAACTTGAATTAGAATTCCCGGATTCTCACTAAAAAGAAGTTTAATAGTATCGATTTCATTAATTGCACTTAGGTCAATATTCAAGCCTGTTTCATTGTTAGCGAAAGTCATTTCAAGTAAAGCTGTTATCATTCCACCTGCCGAAATATCGTGTCCCGAAAGTATTTTCTCTTCCAAAATTAATTGTTGAATTGAATTAAACGCTTTCGCAAAATAAGCAGCATCGGTAACTGTAGGTGAAGAATTCCCTAATTTATTTATTGATTGTGCAAAACTGCTTCCTCCTAATTTATAATCATCGTTAGAGAAATCAATATAAATCAAAGAAGTGTTTTTATTGTTTTTCAGGACGGGCGAAATAGTTTTTTTAATATCGCTTACTTCACCAACTGCCGAAATTATTACAGTTCCGGGTGAATAAACTACATCGCCGCCCGGATATTTTTGTGTCATCGAAAGCGAATCTTTGCCGGTTGGAATATTTATGCCAAGTTTGCAGGCAAAATCGCTGACCGCCTGAACTGCTTTATAAAGCCTGGCATCCTCACCCTTGTTTTTCGAGGGCCACATCCAGTTTGCACTTAAGGAAATTCCTTTTAATCCGTTCTCGATCGGTGCCCAAATAATATTTGTTAAGGCTTCAGCAATCGAAATCACAGAACCCTTTGCCGGATCAACCAAAGCATTTGCGGGAGCATGGCCTATGGCGGTTGCAATACCTTTTTCGCCTTTATAATCAATTGCAACCACACCCAGATTATTCAATGGTAGCTGGACTTTACCCGCACATTGCTGCATAGCAACTCTTCCTGTCACCGACCGATCGACTTTATTGGTCAACCAATCTTTGCAGGCAACAGCCTCTAATTGCAAAACATTTTCGAGATATTCATTAATTTTCTCAATATTATATTCAAGATTTTCGTAATTTGTTTTAATAGTTATGTCATTCAAGATTGTTTTCGGAGGTTGTCCGAAAAGATATTCAAGGTTGAGGTCAATAGGGCATTTATCTCCTTTTTTGAATTTGAAATGATCGTCGCCGCTTGTTACACCAACATTATAAATCGGTGCACGTTCTCTGTCACCTATTTTTTTAAGATTATCAAAGTCTTTCTCTTTAATGATCAAGCCCATCCTTTCCTGCGATTCGTTACCCACGATTTCTTTATCGGATAAAGTAGGGTCACCGACCGGGAGTTTTTCAATATCAATAGTTCCACCTGTTTCTTCCACAAGCTCCGAAAGGCTGTTAAGATGGCCGCCGGCACCATGATCATGAATTGAGACTATGGAGTTTTTATCGGATTCAACCAAAGCCCTGATAGCATTCATAACACGTTTTTGCATTTCGGGATTAGCTCGTTGCACGGCATTAAGCTCAATTGAATTGCCGTATTCGCCTGTTGCAACCGACGAAACTGCACCTCCACCCATTCCAATACGATAATTGTCGCCACCAAGAACAACAATTACATCACCGGCTTCGGGAACATCTTTCAGGCTATCATTTTTCTTAGCAAAACCAACACCTCCGGCAAGCATAATAACTTTATCGTAGGCAAACATCTTTTCCTTTTCGAAATGCTCAAAAGTCAGGAGGCTGCCGTTAATTAACGGCTGGCCGAATTTGTTTCCGAAATCGCTGGCTCCGTTTGAAGCTTTTATGAGAATTTCTTCCGGAGTTTGGTATAACCAATTGCGGGGCCTTGTTTTCATTTCCCAATTCCTGTTTTCTTCAATTCTCGGATAAGAAGTCATATAAACCGCCGTTCCGGCCAGAGGCAAGCTACCTTTCCCACCTGCCATCCTATCGCGAATTTCACCTCCCGTACCCGTTGAAGCACCATTGAAAGGTTCGACGGTGGTAGGAAAATTATGAGTTTCGGCTTTCAGGGAAATTACTGTTTCGATATCTTTAATTTTAAAGTAATCGGCTTTATCCTGGCTTGCCGGGGCAAATTGTTCAACTTTTGGCCCGAGAATAAAAGCAACATTATCTTTATATGCCGAAACCAAAGTATTTGGATTTAGCTTAGAAGTTTTCTTAATTAAAGCAAATAATGATTCCTTTTTCTCCTCTCCGTCAATTATAAAAGTTCCGTTAAAAATTTTATGCCTGCAATGCTCTGAGTTAACCTGTGCAAAACCATACACTTCGCTATCGGTAAGCTTTCGTTTGATTTTTGTCTGAACTTCCTCTAAATACGAAATCTCATCTTTACTTAAGGCAAGCCCTTCCTGTTGATTATATTCCTCTATGTTTTCGATATAAATAATAGGGTCGGGAATTTTATCAATTTTAAATAAATCCTGTGAAAGTCCTTCATATTTTGATTGAAGCATAGGGTCAAATTCCGGTGCAGTACTTGCAGTTTTATTAAACAATTCTATCCTCAAAATTCCTTCAACACCCATATTTTGTGTAATCTCAACGGCATTCGTACTCCAGGGAGTGATCATTTCTTTTCGGGGACCAATGAAAACACCTTTTATATTAGCGGCGTCAATCAAAACAGCTTCGCTAAATAGCCAGCTAAGTTTTTTCTTATCAGTATCAGCAATTTCATGCGAAAGATAAACGGCATAAATTTCATTTTCAGAACCTTTATAAAACAGTATCATAACTTTAAAATAAAACAATAAAATAATGCAAATATACTTTAAAAGCAAGACTTCACATGCAAACGGATGGAGATTGTTTAATTATTTCAGGTGCTTTGGAGGAATAGAGGAGTGTTGGTATAATGGAGTGATGAAATTAAACTTGATGGGTTCAGCAGGAATTTAATATCCCTTTTTTCTGTTTTTAAATGATTATAGCCCAAAATATAAAATCTTTAAACCGCTTAAATGATTTCGTGTTTCATTAGTAGCCCACGACTTAAGTCGTGGGTTGCTTAATGTATGTTGATAAGGAATTAGGGCCTGTCAATTTTATTAAGAACTGCTTCCTTAAATAATTTACGTTCTTCCTTACTCAGTTTGAAAAGGGCGTTTTTTTCTTTGTGCTTTAGATAAGCCACACCAATAGTGAACATTTTTAATGGGATTATGCTTTCCTGATATTCGGGAAGCAATTCGATTAATATTTTCTCAATATTATCTAATCTTTCTTTATCATAATTCTCAATGTTTATTAAAATGTCAAACAATGAATCAGGCAGGGCTTTCCATAGTTGGTTACTTTTTTTCTCTTTAAACATCAGACATAACAGAAAATCAAAATAAAATCTAATAAAAGCATCTGAACCGAATCTGAAAAGATTATAAAAAACATCTTCAGTTAAAGAAACTGTCAATAAATCATTATCAACTTTTCTAACGAGATTATTTATAATTTCTTTACTTTTGTTTTGATCGTTTAATCTGATATAAGCACCAAGCAAACTAAATTTTGTATAATTTTTATCAGGATTAATTTTAAGTCCTTTATGAAAAGCCTCAAAGGCTTTCTCGGTTTTATTTACTCTTAAATAAATTAAACCTATACTGTTATAAAACATATCATTGTCCGGATTAATCTCAATTGCTTTTTGAAAAGCTTCAATTGCTTCTTTATCTTGTTTTAGATTTGAAAATGCGATTCCTATTCTGTGAAAAGCATCTTCGTTTTTAGGGTTAATCTTAACTGCTTTTTGGAAAGCTTCTATAGATTTTTTGTATTGTTTTAGATTTGAAAAAGTGACTCCCATCCAATAAAAAGCCCATTCGTTTATAGGATTAATCTCAAGTGCTTTTTGGAAAGCCTCTGTGGCTTCTTTATATTTTTCAAGGCTTAAAAATGCGATTCCGATCCCGAGATAAGCCTCTTCATTTTCAAGGTTAATTTCAACTGCTTTTTGATATGCTTCAATAGCTTCTTTGTATTGTTTTAGATTTGAAAAGGCTATTCCCATCTTATAAAAAGTTCCTTCGTTTTCAGGGTTAATCTCAACTGCTTTTTGGTAAGTTTCAATGGCTTCTTTGTATTGTTTTAGATTTGAAAAGGCTATTCCCATCTTATAAAAAGTTCCTTCGTTTTCAGGGTTAATCTCAACTGCTTTTTGGTAAGCTTCAATGGCTTCTTTGTATTGTTTTAGATTTGAAAAGGCTATTCCCATCTTATAAAAAGTTCCTTCGTTTTCAGGGTTAATCTCAACTGCTTTTTGATAAGCTTCTATTGCATCTTTATCTTGTTTCAGATTTGAAAAGGCTATTCCCATTTCGTAAAAAGCCCTTTCGTTTTTAGGGTTAATCTCAACTGCTTTTTGAAATACTTCAATTGCTTCTTTGTATTGTTTCAAATTAAAAAATGCGTTTCCCATCCAGTAAAATGCCAATTCGTTTATAGGGTTAATCTCAATTACTTTTTGGAAAGCTTCAACGGCTTTTTTGTATTGTTTTAAATCTAAAAACACCATTCCCATCCCTAAAAAAGCCCCTTCGTTTTCAGTGTTAATCTCAATTGCTTTTTGGAATGCATCAATGGCATCTTTATATTGTTTCAGATTTGAAAATGCGCTTCCTATCCCGATAAAAGTCCTATCGTTTTCAGGATTAATCCCAATTGCTATTTGGAAAGCTTCAATGGCTTTTTTGTATTGTTTTATATCTAAAAATGCGATTCCCATCAACAAAAATGCCCATTCGTATTCAGGATTAATCTCAACTGCTTTTATACAGTTTTCCAAGGCATCTTCATGTTTTCCAAGCCTAATTTGTGCAATCCCTGTTTTTAAAAAAAGAAATTCGTTTTCAGGATAAGATTTTGCAGCTTTTTGAAAGTGTTTAATAGCTTCTTCGTATTGATTTTTCTCTAAAAAGATATTTCCTTTTTTGAAACTTTCATATGATAAGTCAACTTGTTTAAGCAAACCTGTATCAGGTGAGTGAATTGTGTTTTCCAGTTCTTTATTATTGTCAATTCTATCCAAAATTTTACGTGCAAATGAGATTTTTTCTCTTTCCGGCTCATTTAATGCCATACTGTACATCAAGGCTTCTTGTTCATATTTGGATTTTATTTCTTTACATTGAAACCTTGCACCGTACTCGTATTTTATATATTTATTTCTAATATCTTTTCGGTCGTAATAAATGCTTAAAAAATTAACAAATAACCTTGATATTCCATCGGGGTTTTCACTAATTTCAAAACAAATACGCATCAAAGGCTCTTTTATTTCATAGAATACATCTTTACCGGATTTGTTTTTGTCTATCATACCTTTCTCATATAGTAAAGATATTTGCTTGCTAAAAACATTAGTCTCAATAAAACATGCCCTCGCAATTTCTTTTCCGCTTATTGCTCCACGATTCAGGCTAAGATGCTTTACAATTTTTTGCTGTTGTGTAGGCAAAACATTTACAAACTGTTCATAATAGGGTTTCAAATCGTTCATTACTTTGACAAAAACTCCAGAAAGTTCTGATTTAAAATCTGCCTTCAAAAAGGAATAAAAGGTAACAAGTAAACGGTGGTTACCTTCGGTAAGTTCGTAAATTGCCCTTAATTTCCCTTTAAATTCCGGTTTATTAATTTCGCTTATTAATTTCGTATTACCTTCTGATTTTGCAATTGCTTCCAGAAACCGGATAGTTCTTTCAAAATCCAACTTTTCAAGTTGAAAAACATTGAAGAAATTATAGAAGGGGTTTTTACTGTCCTGAAGATTTGAAATTAAGTTTTGACTTGTAGCTATTATACTTAGGTTATTGTATTGATGAACAAAATCACGAAGGCTTCCTTGACCATGAGAGCCAAGACTCTTTAAGATTTTATCAAAATTTTCAATAAGAAGAATTATTATCTTTTTATTAGCAAATCCAATAAGTATGTTTTTAACAAATATTTCCCTTTTCTGACTATCTTTTATCAAGGATGCTTCTGAAATTTGAGTTTCAAGTGTTTCGCTTCCTATTTCACTATATCTTGCAAAAGCTCGTAAAATACTGACCATCAAATCTGTAAAATCAGAAATCCCAACCTCATCTTCCGACATATATGCAATCACCGATTTGTCGGATATTTTTTTATTATTTTTCAAACGGTGATACAAGACTTTGATAATATGTGTTTTACCGCTCCCACGGGGAGAAATTATCAACGATTGCCAGGTGGAAGAGTTCTGTGTTTTATTAATACAGTTTTTCTCAATTTCATTTACAGTATCTTTTCTTCCGGTCAATGTTTGTTCAAGAATTTCGGGCTTAACACTTTTTGCCCCAAATGTTAAAAGTGAGTTGATCATGTTTTATTTTTTTAATATGCTTTATTCCTTTTCCACCACGATTTTAACAAGGAGTATTTAAAATCATATAATCTTTCTTCACCTTTTATAGTGCGGTGAAGATATCCATCATTTCTGAGTCTTTCAATTTCTTTATTAATTTCAAGGCGATTGATCTCAGTTGTATTCGTCAGTACGTTATTGACAATTTCTTTTTCTGTTACTGTTTGTGTGCTTTTACTTATGTAGTTTAAAATATAAATAGAACTTTTGCATTTAGGGTAAAAATCTTCAATTCTGTCATAAAAATGTTTGATGCTTTCTTTGCCCTTGGTGTCATCCAATATTTCCTCAAATGTATCCTCAATTGCTTTTTGATTTGCTTTATTAATTTTAGAAAGTTTATCAAAGACAATATCAATGAAATATGGAATATTATTAGCCCTGTCACAAATTTGCTCTATGAGATCATTGGTCATATTTAGATTACAACCTAAGTTAAGACACTTTCCAAAAAACTTTGCGTTATCATCAGTAAATGGTTGGAGTTCGTGTTTGTACATGTGGTTTAATGGATCACCAATATTATGCCCAACTTTTTTGATTTTATCCAATACTAAATCAATACCTATTGAACCACAAAAAACAAACCTGATATTTTTGAATTCTTCTTCAAAAGTGATGTCTCTTAAAAAACCAATTATTGTTGATGCTTCATCACTTTTCAACTTATCAAGGAATATTGAGAATTCGTCGAGCATTATTACAATTGTTTTGTCGCTATGCTTTTCAGATAGTTTACTAAATAAGTAATGAAGTTGTTTTTGCCAGGTATATTCTAACTTCTTCAGTTTTATCCCCTTTACATCTTCAACTATTTCTGTTGTTTTATTATAGAAATTTTCCAGCTTTTTTAACAGGCCTTCATCAATTAAGTCCATCTCTTTTATCCTATCCAGCAATACTGCTGCTGCATTTTCAGGTGATGAAATACCTTCAATTGGTTTATATATTGGAATAAAACCTTTTTTTCCATCAGCCTCCATCTTTCTCAAAATAGAACTTTTACCAAAACGCCTTTCAGCAAAAAGAGTAATACCTTGTTTTTCAAGTTTACTCCAAAATAAATTAATTTCTTTATCGCGACCAATAATATTATTTGGCGAAACTGAACCACCAGTGCTGGGAGTAATAGGAATAATTTTTTTCATTGTTTACTTTTTTCTGCAAATATAACACATTTTTCTTCGTGCGTCAAAATATTCGTGCGTTATTTTTTTCGCACGTAAAATGAGTGATGCAACAGGGCTGCCTATATAAGCAAATTAATATTTACAGAAAATGGAAATGATATATAACGCCAACTAATTTTCGGCAGCATTTTAATTTTGCTGCCAAAATATAGTTTTGTGCGACTTGCGATAGTTTGTAACGAGTACCTCATAATATGTCGTTTATAAAGCCAAAAAACATTTATAAACAATCTTTGATTTTAATAAAAGAGTTGTATAAATTTGTCGTTAATTGACAAGTCAAATAATACAAGTCAAATGAAAGAAACATTTGGAGAATATATACGGATATTAAGGACAAGTAAAGGGCTTACCTTAACACAGCTTGCTGCAAAACTGGATATGGATTCGGCAAATCTCAGCAAGGTTGAGAATAATAAACGTGAATTTGATGAAAAACGAATAATTAAGCTTGCAAAAATATTTGAGATAAATGTACAAGAATTGAGAGATGAATATTATAGCGAGAAATTTGCAAAAAAGATATATGAAAATAATTGTTCGGATAATGTTATTTTCTTGGCTAAGCAAAAAATTGAATACATAAAATCAAAATATGATTAACAGAAGAAAATTTATTTCGGGTGTGGGCCTTACTTCTTTGGCAGGTCTGCTAATTCCATTTAATAAAATAAATGCATCTAAACCATCGCTTCCATTTTTCATGGGAGAAGATGGCTCAAAACCTTTGGTAATCTCCACATGGAATCATGGAATGGAGGCAAATGAAGTTGCATGGGAAATTTTAAGTAATAATGGACGAGCACTTGATGCTGTCGAGCAAGGAGTTCGGATAACCGAAGCAGATGAAGACAATCTTTCGGTCGGAATAGGCGGATTACCCGACAGAGATGGAATAGTAACTTTAGACGCTTCTATCATGGATGAAAACGGAAATGCCGGTTCGGTTTGTTTTTTGCAAAACATCAAACATCCGATTTCGGTTGCTCGCTTGGTGATGGAAAAAACTCCTCATGTTATGCTTGCCGGTGAAGGAGCTTTGCAATTTGCTTTGGAAAATGGTTTTGAGGAAGAAAATCTTTTAACAGAAAAAGCTAAAAATGCCTGGGAAAAATGGAAAATTAAATCAAAATACGAGCCGATTATCAATTCCGAAAACCATGATACTATCGGGATGCTTGCTGTTGATGATAAAGGAAATATTGCAGGTGCCTGCACAACAAGCGGGGCGGCATTTAAATATCATGGACGCGTCGGCGATTCACCCATAATTGGAGCAGGGCTTTTTGTTGATAATGAAATTGGTGGTGCAGTCGCAACAGGTATGGGAGAGCTTGCAATGAAGACCCTCGGTTGTTTTCTTTTGGTTGAATTTATGCGAAATGGTAAATCACCTGAAGAAGCTTGTGAAGAAGCCGTAAAACGAATAGCCGCAAAATTGAAAAATTATAAAAATTTCCAGATAGGTTATCTTGCGGTGAATAAGAACTGTGAAACAGGTGCTTATTGTATCCATAAAGGATTTAACTATGCACTTTATCAGGATGGGACTAACAGATTGATTGATGCTGATTATTTGGAAAAATAAAACAGTCAGCTTAATTAAAAAAACCTTGCATATATTTCTATACAAGGCTCTTGAGGTCTCGAGCGGATTCGAACCGCTGTAAATGGTTTTGCAGACCACCGCCTAAGCCACTCGGCCACGAGACCATTTTAAATTTCGGATTGCAAAAATAATATTTTTTCCTTTATCGGCTATTCAATTTTAAATAAATAAATTTGCCACAGATTCTCAAATCACAGAATTATTTATTTTTTAATCTGAGAATCTGTGGCTTATTTTTATCTAAAGCGTAATACTAACATTCTTAATTTTCCCACCTAATTGAGGATTCATTTTAGAAACTTTAATTTTTGCTTCCAGAATTTCAGGAAAATGCTTTTTTACGGAGGTTAAAATCCGTTTTCCAATATGTTCCAGCAAAAAAGATTTTGTTTCCATTTCTTTTTTAACAATACAATAAACATCCTGATAATTAATTGTATCAGAAAGATTATCGCTTTTTTCCGATTTCGATAAGTCGGCTTCTATAAATAAATCTATAATGAATTTCGTTCCAACGAGTTGTTCTTCACGATAACATCCGTGATAAGCAAAAAACTCCATTCCTTCAAGGGATATTAATGACATAATTATGAGTTTAATAATAATGAGTAGTTGCAAAAAATTGGGGAAATATGGGTATAAAGTATAGGGGAAATAATGGTATAAAGGAATTTCTCATATTTCCTTTATTTCCCATGCTTCCGTTATATTTCTTGTTTTCCATATTATTTAGAAATTTTCATTGCTAATACTGATTTTTTGCAATATTAATTTTTGCAATATTATAAATAATTTACATTTTTATTAATTGGCATTTTTAATATTTCTATTTTTGTTGTTTGCAAAAAATCAAAACGGAAGTAAAATTATAAATTCTATTTTTTCAGGATATGGAGAATTCAAAAAACAACAAATTAAAACCAACAGAAACAGCAAAAAATAAACCTTCTTTGAATTTTATTGAATTAATAATCGAAGAAGATTTAATAAGCAATAAAAATGACGGTAGAATTCACACACGATTCCCCCCCGAACCGAATGGATATTTACATATCGGGCATGCAAAATCTATTTGTTTGAATTTTGGTTTAGCTCAAAAATACAAGGGTTTGTGTAATTTACGTTTTGACGATACTAATCCTGTAAAGGAAGAAGTTGAATATATTGATTCGATAATTGAAGATGTTAAATGGCTTGGTTTTAATTGGGAAGACAGATTGTTTTATGCTTCCGATTATTTTGATCAATTATACGAATGGGCAATTAAATTAATAAAAGACGGTAAAGCCTATATTGACGATCAGGATGTTGAAACAATAGGCAAGCAAAGAGGAACTCCAACTAAACCTGGAATTAATAGCCCTTTTAGAAACAGGCCAATTGAAGAAAACCTCGATTTATTTACAAAAATGAAAAATGGTGAGTTTGCCGATGGCGAAAAAGTACTTCGAGCAAAAATCGACATGGCTTCACCTAATATGCATCTTCGCGACCCGGCAGTTTACCGTATAAAACACGCTGATCATCACCGAACAGGTGATAAATGGTGTATTTATCCGATGTATGATTTTGCACACGGAGAATCTGATTATTTAGAAAAAATAACTCATTCTATCTGTACTTTAGAATTTGAAGTCCATAGGCCTTTATACGACTGGTTTCTTGATCAGATAGCTGAAGGAAGCTATCGCCCGCGGCAAATTGAATTTGCCAGGCTGAATTTGAGTTATACAATTATGAGCAAACGAAAGCTTCTTGAACTGGTTGAAGAAAAATATGTAAGCGGATGGGATGATCCCAGATTGCCAACTATTTCGGGGCTCAGAAGGCGTGGTTATACACCCGAGTCAATCAGAAATTTTTCAGATCGTATAGGAATAGCAAAACGAAATAATATAATAGATGTGGCTTTGCTTGAGCATAGTGTTCGTGAAGACCTAAACAAAAAAGCACTCAGGCGAATGGCGGTTTTAGACCCTGTTAAACTGATAATAACAAATTTTCCTGATGATAAAACAGAATACTTAGATGCTGTTAATAATCCCGAAGATGAAACCGCAGGCAAAAGAAAAGTTCCATTTTCAAGAGAATTATATATTGAAAAAAGCGATTTCATGGAAGATCCTCCACGGAAATATTTTCGCTTATCACCCGAAAAAGAAGTTCGTTTGCGTTATGCATATATAATAAAATGCGAGAATGTAATAAAAAATGAAGCCGGAGAAATATTGGAAATTCATTGTAGTTACGATCCGGAAACAAAAAGCGGAACAGGTAAAACGCAGAGGAAAGTGAAAGGAACTATTCATTATGTTTCTGCCAAACATTCTATTAAGGCCGAAGCCAGGATTTATGACAGATTATTTTTAAATGAAAACCCTGATATAGCAGAAGATGGAAAAGATTTTAAATCAAATATTAATCCGGATTCTTTAAAAATTATTGAATGTTTCGTTGAACCTGAATTTAAAAATGCCAAACCTTTGGAACATTTTCAGTTTGAAAGACAGGGGTATTTCTGCGTTGATAAAGATTCGAGCGACAATAAATTGATTTTTAACCGTACAGTATTACTACGCGATTCGTGGGCAAAAAAGAATAAATAAAAATCAAGATTTTGAGGATATAATTTTTTAATTTTGCACAATCAAATTGCCCGATGGTGTAACTGGCAACACGTCTGATTCTGGTTCAGAAGAGTCTAGGTTCGAGTCCTAGTCGGGTAACTTTCAGACAAATAAACTCTGCTAAAAATAGTGGAGTTTTTTTTATGTTTTTTTTGTAAATTTGAGCAAGTTTATTTACGAAAATATGGAATTTATAAAAACAGAGATTAAAGATCAAATTGGGACAATAATTTTTAATAACGACAGTAAACGAAACTCATTTAATTCTAAAATGTTACATGAGTCGCTTTCTGCTTTAAAGCTGTTTTCCCAAGAAAAGATAAGAGCAGTTGTCATTAAAAGTAATACTGCCACAAAAGTGTGGTCAGCAGGATTTTACATTAATGAATTACCTGATGCCGGAAAAGACCCATTACCTTTTAATCATCCTTTCGAGGAATTAATGAGAGAGATTGAAGATTTCAATGCCCCTGTAATTGCTATGGTAAACGGGAGTGTTTGGGGTGGAGCTTGTGACCTTGCATTTTCTTGTGATATTCTAATTGGCTCTAACGAAAGTTCTTTTGCCATAACACCTGCAAAAATTGGTGTTCCCTACAATACCACCGGAATACAGCATTTTTTAAATATTATGGAAATGAATATTGCGAAAGAAATGCTTTTTACAGCTAAGCCTATTTCTGCTGAAAGAGCTTATAATCTGGGAATTTTAAATCACTTAATTGAAAAAGATAAATTAGAAGAATTTACTTATGAAATGGCAAAAACTATTGCTTCCAATTCACCTCTAAGCGTTTCAGTAATAAAAAAGCAATTAAACCTTCTCGGAAAAGCAAGGCCAATGAATGCAGAAGTTTTCGAACAAGTTCATCAATTAAGAAAAATTGCCTACAACAGTTACGATTTTAAGGAAGGCAAGAAAGCATTCATCGAAAAAAGACTTCCTAATTTTAAAGGAATATAAGAAATTTTAAATATTAATATAAATTTATAAAATGAAAAATCTATTTACAGTATTATTTCTTTTGTCTGTTTTTATGGGATTTTCTCAAAGCAAGCAGGCATATTTGGACGAAATGGGTAGAGTAAAAGTTAAGGATGTCTCTATTAACAATTTCTACGAAAAATCAACAGATAATAAATATTTTGAGCAATTGGAAGGCTGGCCGAAAAAAATGGCTTCAAATCCTTCGTTTAAAAATTTTAGAGGGGTTACTCTCGCTGATTTGAATGATGATGGAATTGATGAAATTCTAATCGCTTCAAATAGTTTACTAAACGCTTATGCAGGCAATGGTGAAATTATTTGGTCGAAAAGCCTTCTCGGAACCGGTATCTATCCTCCTTCTGTAGCCGATCTTAATAATGACGGGAGCCTGGAAATTGTTCAAATAACCGGAGGCTATCCGTTTTTTGGACATATTCATGTTCTTGATGCAAACGGGAACGAATTACCCAATTGGCCGGTTACATATGATAATCATTGGATGATATGTTCGCCGGCACTCGTTGATGTTAATGGAGACGGTTTATTGGAAATTCTTGCTGCCGAAAGAGATCAACCAGGCAAACTTCATTTATTAAATATTGATGCTACAGAATTTAATGAGAACTGGCCGGTTGTATTGGACGGATACCCGGGTATAACTCCCTCTGCCGGCGATATTGATAATGACGGTGAAGTTGATATTATTATGACTTCAACCTCATCAATATTTGTTTTTGAATTAGATGGGAGCATTAAAGAAGGATGGCCGGTTGATAATCCTTCAACAAAATTTTCATATCAATCGCCATTACTTGTTGATTTGGATAATGATAATTTTTATGAAATTGTTGGAAGCAACCATGGCGATGCTCCCGGATATTATGTTTTCAATAGCGATGGAAATTATCGTGAAGGCTGGCCTCAAAGCACTTGGGGGGATAATTGGACCTATTGCCCGCCAACAGCAGTAAGCCGTGATGGAAGCAATTATGAAATTTTTTGTGGCCAACCAAACGGTTTCGATGTAAATCCTGCTGTTTTTGGTTTTTATCCGAATGCTACAAGCGTTCCGGGTTTTCCTATTTCAAAAGAAGGCGGACTTGAAGGCTTTTTGTCGGTTGCCGATATTAACGATGATGGTGAATTTGAATTATTGTTTGGTAGCAATATGACCGATCCGGAAGGCTATGGTTATATTTATGCTTATAAACTTGACGGTTCGGGTGATTTGATCGAAGGATTCCCGATTCGGCCCGAAGGTTTTACTTTTTTGAATGGAGCTAATATTGGTGATATTAACGGAGATGGAAATATGGAATTGGTTGTTTTGTCATACAATCAAACCTTTAGCCCAAACGATTCAACAATTATTAATGTTTATGATTTAGGCGTTTCTTATTCACCGGAAAAAGTGCTTTTCGGAACTTATAAAGGTAATAACACAAGAAACGGGTATTTATCTAATAATAACTCTCCTGTTGAAGACCAAACAATTCTGCTAAACACAGGTTACCAATTTATTTCATCATTCATTGAACCACAAGATCCGGATATGATGATAGTTTTGGAGAATATATTAACTGATAATTTAGATTTTGTAAGAAATTCGCAAGGAGCAACTTTTAGAAAAATCGGGCCAAATTGGGTAAATGGAATCGGCGACTGGGTAGGTACCGAAGGGTATCTGATTAAAATGAACTCCGCTGATGAATTAATTATTTCAGGAGATGTGATTGGGCCAAACACTCCAATTAATTTATTTACAGGATACAGGTTTGTGAGTTATTTAATAGATTACGAACAAGATGCTATCGAAGCTTTTTCAAGTATATTAAATGATAATCTTGATTTTATCAGAAATTCAAATGGCGAAACAATCAGGAAAATCGGTCCGAATTGGATTAATGGAATAGGGAATTGTATTCCCGGTGAAGGCTATCTGATAAAAATGCTTGCCGATGATATTTTAATCTATTCAACATCAAAAAAATCTATAATCATAAATAATAATAAAACACCTGAATATTTTCAATTTAAAGGCGGAAATGCAGCCGATGCTGTTTACACAATTTATATTGAAGGATTAAATATTGGCGACGAAGTTGCAGCCTACAACGGAGAAAAATTAGTTGGTGCAACAAAAATAATTTCAGAAAATATTTTTGAAAACGAACTTGCTATTTTCAATACATTAACTGATGGAAAAGGTTATAAATCCGGTAATCCTATAATTTTAAAGGTTTGGGATTCTTCAATAAATGATCACATTTCAATTATAACAAAAAACTTAAATCCTTATAAAGAAGCATATATGGATGATAAATATCCTGTCGAAGACGGATTATATAGTATTTTGAATATTACAAAAAAATCATTTAAAAATCAGGAAGACAATCTATCTGTTTCTGGACAAATTGTTCCAAATGGCGATCTTGAAACATGGGTAACCAATGAAGCCGGTGGAATAACCCCTGAACATTGGGTTGCCGAGGATAATACAAGCAATGTGCAAAATGTTTTTAAAGTATCACGCGGTTTTAATAGTAATCATGCCGCCGAATTAATCGTAACAAGTATTGAAGGAAGCCGTAAGGCAGTATTTCTAAATAGTGAATCCATCCCTGTAAATAAGAAATATGATTTTCTCACATGTTATTACAAAGGACTCCCTATACATAAGGACTCTCTCAATATTAAAATAGAAATGTATAAGAACTGGGATGTTGTAGGTGAAGGTATGATCTCATTCTCAGGAGTACAAAGCAGTTTTGAAAAACTTACAATTCCTATTCAATATTCTTCCGAAGATGTTCCCGATACTGCACTTATTTTTATAATAGTAGGAAATAAAGACCTTATAAATCATTTAGGAACTTCATATACTATTGATAATTTTAATCTGACTGATGCTTCAGGAATTAATGATTTGCAAGTTTCATTTCTTTCATTTGGAGATGCTTACCCCAGCCCTGCTGACCAACAAATAAATATTCCGTTTGAATTGAAGCATGCTGAAATTATTTCAATAAATGTTTTCGATATGTTGGGAAACAAAGTGTTTTCCCAGAAGGACAAAAAATTTATGCAAGGAAAAAATGAGATAAATATTTCGCTTAATAACTTTAATTCGGGCGTATATTATTATTCAATCAATACATCACTTGGAGTTGCGGTTACAGAGACTTTTATAGTAAAGTAAAACCTATCGAACTAAAATTCGAAAAGTTTTCTTTTGCAAAAAATATTTGGTCAGACTTGAAGGGAAAAAATGAATTAATTTTTTTCCTTCAAGCAATTTAGTTTTATTTTTCAATTCTATTAATTGCCGAATTTACCCTTTTTACAACCTCTTTTTTTCCTATTAATTCAATAATAGTAAACAAATCAGGGCCTTTATTTGATCCGACTAAAGAAAGTCTAATAACATTCATTACCTGTCCCATTCCAAAATTCTTTTCAAATAGATAATCTTTTATTGAATTTTCAATATTTTCGGCTACAAATGTATCTATGTTTTCAAACCTATTGAGTATTTCATTTAATATTTGAGGTGTATTTTCTTTCCATTTTTTCTTTACAATTTTTGAGTCATAAGAATCAGGGGCCTTGAAAAAGAAAAAGGACTGATCCCAAAAATCTTCCACAAAACTTGCCCTTTCTTTAATTAAACCACAAATTGTTTTCACAAAATTATAATCGGTTTTAATTCCCTTATTTTCTAATATTTGTAAATACAATCCTGCTAATTCATCATCTGATTTTACGATCAAATATTGATGATTGAACCATTTTGCTTTTTCGGGATCAAATTTTGAACCGGATTTCCCAACCCTATCGATAGAAAAAGCTTCTATTAACTCATCCATCGTAAATAATTCCTGTTCTGTGCCCGAATTCCATCCTAATAAAGCAAGCATATTTATAAAAGCTTCGGGAAAATACCCTCCCTCACGATAACCCGAAGAAACTTCATTTGTTTTCGGATCAATCCATTGTAAAGGAAAAACCGGAAATCCAAGCTTGTCGCCATCACGTTTGCTTAATTTTCCGTTTCCATTAGGTTTTAACAGTAAAGGTAAATGGGCAAACTCAGGTGCTTCCCATCCAAAAAAACGATATAATAAAACATGCAGGGGTGCTGATGGTAACCACTCCTCCCCCCTTATCACATGCGAAATTTCCATCAGATGATCATCAACAATATTTGCCAAATGATATGTTGGCATGCCATCTGATTTAAAAAGAACTTTATCATCAAGTTTCGAAGAATTTACAACAACCTTTCCACGGATCATATCTAAAATTTCAATGTCTTCGTTTTCAGGAATTTTAATTCTTACAACATAATTCTCGCCTGAATCCAATTTTTTCTTCACCTCCTCGGCTGACAAACTCAAGGAATTATTCATACTAATTCTTGAAATGGAATCATATTGTGGATTACGCTTTTCAGATTTTAAACGATTTCGCATCTCCTCAAGTTCTTCGCTTGTATCGAAAGCATAATAGGCTTTGTCGTTTTCAATAAGTTGTTTAACAAATTTTGCATAAATTTCCTTCCTTTCCGATTGTTTATAGGGCCCGAATTCGCCCCCAATAGCAATGCTTTCATCAAATTTTATCCCACACCATTTTAAGGACTCAATAATATATTTCTCAGCACTTTCAACAAATCTGTTTTGGTCAGTATCCTCTATCCTTAATATTAGTTTGCCCCCATTCTTTTTAGCAAATAAATAGTTGTATAAAACAGTCCTAACTCCCCCAATATGCAATGGCCCGGTCGGACTTGGTGCAAATCTTACTCTTACATTTTTCATATCAAACTTTTTTTTAAAACTCTTTGCTTTTTTTTCCTGAGTTTATTCAACAATTAAAATTTTTGCGAAATTAATAAAATGCTTAGGTTTATGAAATTTCTATCTTTGCCGCTCAGAATATTTGTTATAATAATATCGTAATTTAAAAATTTATTATACGTTTAGATGCTTGGATAAAGAAAAATATGAACGACAACTACAATATATTAATCCGAAAACTTGATAAATTTATCAGGAAATATTATTCAAATTTGCTTATTAAAGGGATTTTATATTTCATTTCTGTGTCATTTTTGTTTTTTATTCTGGTAAATGTCTTTGAATATTTTGCTCATATGGGAATAATTGCAAGGACAATATTATTTTATTCATTTCTAACAATTAATTCCATAGTTCTGATAAAATTAATTATTATTCCTCTTTTTAATTTATATAAAATAGGGAAGATAATTTCTCACGAAAAAGCTGCAAAAATTATCGGCGATCACTATACTGATATTCAGGACAAATTGCTAAACACACTTCAACTACACGAAAATCTTGATAAAAATTTAAATAATGATTTGCTTCTTGCCGGCATTGATCAAAAAATATCAAAACTAAGGCCTTTTGCGTTTTCGAAAGCAATTGATTTATCGAAAAATAAAAAGTATCTGAAATATGTATTGCCACCGGTTTTAATTCTAATCTTGGTTCTATTTATTTCTCCAAGAGTAATTACCGAACCAACTACACGAATAATTAAACATAATGAATATTTTGAAAAAGAAAAACCTTTTGATATTGTAATTATAAATGAAAAATTGGAAGTCGTTCAACAGGACGACTATATACTTGATATAAAAATAATTGGGGAAAATGTACCCGAGTCTGTATATATAAATTCAAAAAATACTAAGCAAAAACTAAAAAAATTATCGCCTGTTCATTTTCAATACACTTTTTATAATGTTCAAAAAAGTATTGATTTCTTTCTTTCAAGCAATGAAGTTTCAACTCCTGAATATTCCTTAATTGTTCTTCCAAAACCCGTTCTACTTGATTTTGAAACTGAAATTATTTATCCTAAATATATTAACAAAGAAGATGAAATCTTAATTAATACAGGTGATTTGATTATTCCAGTAGGAAGCGCTGTTAATTGGAAATTTTTCACTCAGGATGTTTCCAGAATTTCTGTCCGTTTTGCTGATAGCCTTAGGATTTTGGAAAATAAGAAATCAAATGTTTTTTCTTGCTCAAAAACTATTTTCAAAAGTCAAAGTTACTCAATTTCAACTGAAAATGATTTCATTATAAACCCTGATTCATTGATTTTTTCTATAAGTGTAATTCCTGATAATTATCCGACAATTTTTATCGAAGAATTTCATGATTCTGTTTATGATAAACGCCTTTATTTTAAAGGGTTTATTAAAGATGATTATGGCTTCAACAAATTGGATTTCGTTTACGCTTTTCTTAATGGTGCTGATTCAATAATTAATACTAATTCTATTATCGGCATTCCTATTTCTAATAATGTTGACCAATATGAATTTTATCATTTCTTCGATCTTGATAATATTAATATTTCTCCTGGTGATGAGGTTGAATATTATTTTGAAGTCTGGGACAATGATGCTATTAACGGAATTAAATCCACTCGCTCGCATAAAATGATTTTTATTGCTCCAAGCCTCGAAGAAATTGAAAAATCGTTAGAACAAAGTAATAAGGAAATAAAAGATCAACTTAAAGAAACAATTAATCAAACTAAAAACCTTCAGGATGAAATTAACGAACTGAGTAAAAAACTTGTTGACAAGAAATCTCTTAATTGGCAAGATAAAGAACAAATTCGTGATTTGCTGAATAAACAGGATGCAATTAAAAATAAAATTGAGAGAATAAATGAGATTAATTTAGAAAAAAACATTAATGAACAGCAATACAGGCAGTTTGATGAAGAAATAATTAAAAAGCAACAAGAATTATCTGAATTATTTGAAAAAATAATGACTGATGAAATGAAAGAGATGTTCAAGGAATTACAAAAACTTCTTGATGAAGTTGACAAAAACAAAGTAAATGATATGCTCGAACAAATGCAGTTATCAAATGAAGATATTAAAGATCAACTCGATAGAAATCTTGAATTATTTAAACAACTCGAATTTGAACAAAAGCTATCTGAAACAATTGAAAAGCTTGAAAAATTAGCTGACAAACAAAAAGACTTATCGGAAAAAACAAAAGATAGAAAAAATGATTTAGATGAAGTGAAGAAGAATCAGGGTGAAATTGACAAAAAATTTGATGATTTCAAAAAAGACATTGATGAATTAAATGAAATGAACAATGAGCTTGAAGAACCAAATAAGTTAGATGATACCGAAAAGGAAGAAGAAAAAATACAAGAAGAACTTAACAACTCAAAAAGCTCACTAGAAAAAAACAAAAGAAAAAAAGCTTCCACCTCACAAAAAAATGCTTCGAAAAAAATGAAAGAACTTTCAAAAAGTTTGGCGGAAATGCAAATGGAAATGAATATGGAACAAATGTCTGAAGATATAAATTCATTGAGAGAAATCCTTGAAAATATTCTTCAATTATCATTTGATCAGGAAGATTTAATTGTTGAAATAAACAATACTCAAATTGCAGATCCTAATTTTGTCAAATTGATTCAGAGGCAAAACAGATTAAAAGATGATTTAAGCATGGTTGAAGATTCATTATTTGCCTTAAGCAAACGGCAAATGAAAATCAAAGCTTTTGTTACAAACGAAATTAATTCAATTGAGCAAAATTTCGAAAAAGCAATTGAGCTATTAAATAATCGAAAAGTACAATCGGCTGCAAGTAGCCAGCAATATATTTTAACTTCTCTAAATAATTTGTCATTATTGTTGGATGAAGTTTTAAAACAAATGCAACAAAACTTTCAAAATCAATGCTCGGGAGAAGGCAATCCTTGTGGTAAACCGGGAGGGGGGAAACCTTCAGCAAAATCTTTAAGGCAAATGCAAGAACAGCTTAATCAACAAATGCAACAATTAAAAGAAGGGATGAGTTCTCCGGGCAAAACAGGGCAAAAACCTGGGCAAAAATCCATGAGCGAGCAATTGGCAAGACTTGCTGCCGAACAATCTGCCATCAGAAATCAAATGCAGCAATATGCCGAAGAATTAAAAAGAGAAGGTGAACAAGGTGGGGGTGAAATTAACAAAACATTAAAAGACATGGAACAAACCGAAACAGATCTTGTTAACAAAATGATTTCTTTACAAACTTTAAAACGACAAAAAGAAATTCTAACAAGATTGCTAAAATCGGAAAAAGCTGAAAGAGAACGTGAAAAAGAAAAAAGGAGAGAAAGTAATGAAGCAAAAAAGCAAGATTATTCCAAACCATCAAATTTTTTAAAATATCAAAAACTTAAATCTAAAGATACTGAGCTTTTAAGAAAATCATCATTATCTCTTAAAACTTTTTATAAAAAAAAGCTTTCCGGGTATCTCCACAATATTGAAACCAATACAGAAACTAAATAAGTTCTAAATCTTTTTCAAATTCCATTTATGAACTCATTAAAAATTAATTATTTTTCTCAAAATATTAATTATTCTATTAATGATGAAAGTAAAATTTCAGAATGGTTATACCTTTTGGCAAAATCTGAAAATTTCATTATTTCTGAAATTAACTATATCTTTTGTGATGATAAATTTTTATATTCATTGAATGTTGAATATTTAAACCATGATACTTTCACCGATGTAATTTCTTTCAATTTCTCTGAAGGGACAGGCAAAATAATTGGCGATATCTATATCAGTATAGAAAGGGTTTCTGAAAATGCTATTAAGTTTAATAAAACAATGGACAATGAACTTTACAGGGTAATGGCTCATGGATTATTACATTTGTTGGGCTACTCAGATAAAACAAAATCAGAAAAATTAGTAATGACAAAAAAAGAGGATAATTATCTATCTTTGCTTGAAAATAATAAATATTTATAAAATTGTTTCACGTGAAACATCTCTAATATGTTCAAAGAATACGACATAATAGTAGTTGGGGCGGGACATGCCGGTTGTGAAGCCGCTGCTGCTGCTGCAAATCTTGGTTCTCAGGTTTTGCTAATTACAATGAATATGTCAAATATGGCACAGATGTCTTGTAATCCTTCAATGGGTGGAATTGCAAAAGGACAGATAATTCGTGAAATTGATGCTTTAGGTGGATATTCCGGAATTGTTACCGACAAAACAATGATTCAATTCAGAATGCTTAATAAATCAAAAGGGCCGGCAATGTGGAGTCCGCGAGCTCAAAACGATAGAATCCTCTTTTCAATGCAATGGCGCGAAATGTTGGAGAAAACCCCTAACTTAGATTTCTGGCAAGATAATGTTTCTTCTATTTTAACAAAAGGAAATAAAATTATAGGAGTTGGAACAGAATTTGGTTTAAAGATTCATGGAAAATCTGTTATTCTTACAAATGGGACTTTTTTAAATGGTATTATTCATATTGGAGAAAAGAAATTCAAAGGAGGTCGTATTGGTGAAAATTCTTCTTTAGGGCTTACCGCGAATCTAAATAATTTAGGATTTGAATCATCAAGAATGAAAACCGGAACACCGGTGCGCGTTGATGGAAGATCAATTGATTTTTCTAAACTAACAGAACAAAAAGGTGATGAACTTCCCAAAAAGTTCTCTTTTACAAATACTCCTTTACTGAAAAAACAGAGAAGTTGCTACCTTGCATATACAAGTATTGGAGTTCATAATATTTTAAGAACCGGTTTTGATAAATCTCCAATGTTTGCAGGTAGAATTGAAGGAATAGGGCCAAGGTATTGCCCTTCGATCGAAGATAAAATTGAAAGGTTTTCGGGAAAAGATTCTCATCAATTATTTGTTGAACCCGAGGGTTGGGATACTGTTGAGTATTATTTAAACGGATTTTCTTCTTCCCTACCGGAAAACATTCAGTTCAAAGCACTCCAAAAAATTTCAGGTTTTGAAAATTCAAAAATATTTCGACCGGGCTATGCTATTGAATATGACTTTTTTCCTCCTGTTCAACTTAAATGTTCTTTAGAAACAAAACTTATCAAAAATTTATATTTTGCCGGCCAAATAAATGGTACAACCGGATATGAAGAAGCAGCAGCACAGGGGTTAATAGCAGGAGTTAACGCACACTTAAAAATTAATGATAAACCGGAATTTGTTTTAAAACGATCTGAGGCTTATATTGGAGTTCTTATTGATGATCTAATAACAAAAGGAGTTGATGAGCCATATAGAATGTTTACCTCAAGGGCTGAATATAGAATTTTATTGCGTCAGGATAATGCAGATATTCGCTTAACACCTATTGCTCACAAATTAGGGTTGATTTCAGATCAAAGAAATAATGAAGTAATCCAAAAACAGGAATTAATTAGCGAAGTCCAAAGATTTATTAAGAAGACGAGTGTTACACCTGATCAAATTAATCCACTTCTAAATAAAAACAATACAAGTCCTATTTTACAAAATCAAAAGATCTCAAATTTATTATTAAGACCCCAAATTTCTCTGATGGAATTAATTTCATTTCTTCCATTCTTTTCAAGCTTTATTAATTCTATTGATAATATTAATGATGATATTTTGGATGAAACCGAAATTCTAACTAAGTATGATGGATACATTTCAAAAGAACAAGATATTGCTGACAAATTATCCAAGCTTGAAAATATTGAACTTCACGAAAGTTTTAATTACAAAAAATTATTATCGCTTTCTTTTGAAGCAAGAGAAAAATTGTCGAAAATAAAACCAAAAACAATTGGCCAGGCGTCGAGAATTAGTGGAGTTTCTCCCTCGGACATTTCTGTATTGATTGTTTATTTAGGAAGATAGATATGTTTCACGTGAAACTTTTATTATGGAACTTTTAACATATTGCCCAATTTGTAATAATATTGAGTTTTCAAATTTTTTGAAAACGAAAGACTATTTTTATTCAAAAAAAGAGTTTACAATTCAAGAATGTCTTTCGTGTGGTTTTCGTTTCACAAATCCAAGGCCTCAAGAATTTGAAATAAATTCATATTATGATTCTGAAAATTATCTTTCCCATTCTTCTCAAAAACGAGGACTCATTCCTTATTTCTATAATTTAATTAAAAACATTTCCATCAAGAAAAAATTTAATCTCATTAATAATCTTTCTTCTGGAAACTCTATTTTAGACATCGGTTCGGGATCGGGGGAATTTCTTAACTATTTCAACAAAAAGCATTGGCAAACACTTGGTATTGAGCTAAATGAATATGCTCGGAATTTTGCAAAATCCACATACTCTCTTGATATTCAAGATGAAACTTATCTCCCCAATATTAAAGATAATTCTTTTGATATTATTAGCATGTGGCATGTTTTAGAACATTTACCAAATTTAAATGAAAGAATTATTCAAATAAAAAGAATACTTAAAGACAATGGTATAATAATAATTGCTATTCCGATTTCAAACTCTTTTGATGCAAAATATTATAATAAATTTTGGGCTGCTTATGATCTTCCCAGACATTTTTACCATTTTACTCAATCAAGCTTCACAAAACTTATGGAAAAACATCATTTATCCATTGAAAAAATTATTCCCCTTATATTTGATTCATTTTATATTAGTATGGTTAGTGAAAAATATAAAACAGGAAATTCAAAAATACTTAACTCGTGTTTAATTGGATTGCGTTCAAATTTATCAGCATACTTTGGCAATAAGGATTATTCCAGTTTGATATTTGTTATTAAAAGACAATAATTGATTTTAAGGGTTTTTAATAAACGAATACCCCATTATAGAATATTAGGATATTTTTTCTATTTTTGTTTATTAGAATGGCTTGTTTTGCCTTTCTTTATAATGTTTTGATTTACTGCACCTTATTTAATGCTATGCGTATATTACATAAAAAACATACACTTTTTTTATTACTTTCGCTACTATTTTACTTTTCATTAATTCTCATTCTTCATTTCTCTAACTCAAATACAAATTACTCCTATTCATTTTCAAAATTTGATAAATCCTTTCTTAAACATTCAGAAGAATTAGATTCTAAAACACAATCAATATTTGAATCAATTATTCGTGATAAAAATTATATAGATTTATATACCATGGATATTGAAAACAATTTTTCAGAAAAGGGAATGATTTTTCTAATCTACGATTATGACACTTTACGATTTTGGTCAGATAATTCTTGCCCGATTCCAAATATTTATAACGATAATGTTTTTTCACAAAAAATTCATCATTTTGATAATGGTTGGTTTTATGTCTCCTCATTACAGTTTGAAAATTTTAAAATAATTGGTTTATTATTAATAAAGAATGATTTTCCATATCAAAACGATTATCTTATTAATAATTATAATTCCGTTTTTGATTTGCCTTCTTCGACAAGCATAGCCTTAAAAAAATCTGAATTTAATATATTCTCTAAATCAGATAATTTTCTGTTTTCTATTTCTTTTGAGAAAAACCCAACCCATTCCTTTCCTAAAAACACTACATTTTTTCTATATTTCTTAAGCATCATTTTCTTTTTGCTTTTTGCATATTACTTACTTAAAACGTTTAATTATTTTTCTTTAAATCCATTATTTTTATTAATACTTTTTTCTTGCTTTTTGGTTTTATTCCGAATCTTTTTATTTTATTTTAAATATCCTATTTCATTTTTTGATATTGAATTATTTAGTCCAAAAATATTTGCAAGCTCCTCTTATTTACCATCTTTAGGTGATTTTTTAATTAACTCTATTTTTCTGCTGTTTTTTTCATATCTATTTTTCAAAACTAAATTTTCTATTAAACTATTTGCCGTTGGGAAAAACTTCTTTTCCTTGTTTAACTCGCTTATTTTTATTATAATTTCATTTTCTTTTCTCCACATAATAATTTACTTCTCTAATTGCTTGATTTTAAATTCTACTATTTCTTTTAGTTTAATCAATATTCTAAGTATCTCTTTTAATAGTCTCATTGGTTTTCTAATACTTGGAATTCTTTTTCTTTCTTTCTTTTTAATATCTTACAAACTAATTTCTCACTCATTCAAATTAATTTCTAAACGAAAGCAGGAAATACTTTTTATATTTTTATTATTACTTCTTTGCCTAATTTCCATTCTTACAATTAAATCTATCGTTCCTAGCATTTTATTTTTTCTAACTTATTTGTTATTTATATATTTATTTCAAAAAAGATCAAATAATAATATTTCTTCAATTTCAATTTTTGTCTTTATTATTCTAAACACTATTTTTATAACCTTTCTTCTGCATAACGTTAATAATTTAAAAGAGCAAAAAAAACGTATTAGATTAGCAGAAAAATTAGTTCCAAAAAGAGATTATTTTTCTGAGTATCTGTTTCAGAATATTCAGCAAAAAATTAATTCAGATACAACACTTTTTAATTTGGCAATGAATAATGATTCTGAAGATAACATTGATCAATTAATTTCTGATTACTTACTAAAAAAGTATTTTAATAATTATTTCAATAAATTCAATATTTTATTGACGGTTTGCGATTATGATAAAATTCTATCAGTTCAACCCGATAATTTTCTAATTAATTGTGATACATTTTTTAATGATTTAATTACAAATTATGGGATAGAAACTGAAGTTGAAAATTTATTTTATCAAAAAGACTTCTCATCGAATAGAAATTATATCGGAATTATTAAATTCCCCGAAACTCAAAAATCTATATTTATTGAATTTTTTTCCAAATATATTCCAAAAGGATTGGGTTATCCTGAGTTATTGATTGATAAAATTTTTGTCTTATCACCTGATTTATCAGACTATTCATATGCTAAATATTTTGATGATATTTTGTTTTATAAATTTGGAAAATTTTTATATAGTATTGATATTTCTAAATATCAATCTTCTATGAATAATTCATATTTTTTTGATTTAGAAAACTATAATCATTATTTTCACCAGGTTGACGATTCCTTAGTTTTAATTATAAGTAAAGGTAATTCAACTTTTCTTGACGTTATTTCTCCTTTTTCATATCTTTTAGTTTTTTATATTCTTTTTATTTTAATATTTCTATTAATAACAAACTATTCTAAAATAAATATATTTTCATCTATTTCACTAAGAAACAGAATTCAGGTTTCTATTATTTCGATAATTTTTTTATCTTTTATTGCAGTTGGTTTTACTTCTTTGTTTTACTTAATAAAATTAAATAATGATAAAAATTATGATATTTTATCTGAAAAATCTCACTCAGTTTTAATTGAACTCGAACATAAACTTGCAAATGAAGAAGTATTAAACCAGGAATTAAAACCTTTTCTTACTGAATTACTTTACAAATTCTCCCTTGTCTTTTTTTCTGATATAAATATTTACAATACTAATGGAAAACTACTTGCTACTTCTCGTCCAGAAATATTTGATAACGGGCTTATTTCTGAACAAATGAATTCTCAGGCATATTTTAAACTTAAATACTATCAAAAACTTTTATATATCCATAAAGAAAATATTTCAAATCAGGAATATCTTTCTTCATATTTGCCTTTCCGAAATGAAAATAATAAAATAATTGCATATTTAAACCTCCCATATTTTGCAAAACAAACTGAATTACAATCCGATATTTTTACTTTTCTTGTTGCATTTTTTAATATTTATGTGATATTAATTGCTTTCTCAATTTTTATTGCTCTAATTATTTCAAGACATATAACCAAACCTCTTCAAACAATTCGAGAAAAATTGAGTTCCTTAAATTTGACAAAAGTTAATGAAAAAATTATTTGGAATAAAAATGATGAAATTGGAAATCTAATTCTGGAATATAATCGCATGATTGATGAATTGGCTGAAAGTGCAAACTTATTGGCAAAATCAGAGAGGGAGGGAGCGTGGCGCAATATGGCAAAGCAAGTTGCTCATGAAATAAAAAACCCTTTGACGCCTATGAAATTAAGTGTCCAGTATTTAGAAAAAGCATGGAATGATGATGCTCCCGATTTTCCAGTTCGTCTTAAACGTTTTTCAGCTACTTTAACCGAACAAATTGATACTTTATCACAAATTGCAACCGAGTTTTCCGATTTTGCAAAAATGCCTATTTCCGATAATGAAAAAATAGATATTTCTCAAATTATATGCTCTTCGATTTTGCTATTTTCCGATTATCCAAATATCACTATTCATTTTAAACCTGAAACTGATAAAAAATTCATTATAAATGCTGATAAAAAACAAATATTACGGGTTTTTAATAATCTTTTAAAAAACTCTGTTCAGGCACTCAGGCAAATTGAAAATGGTGAGATAAACATTTCTATTAAAAGTAGTTCTGAAAATATTATTGTAAAGATTTCTGATAATGGAATCGGAATACCAAAAAATCAATTTGATAAAATATTTACACCAAGCTTTACAACAAAATCCTACGGCATGGGAATAGGACTTGCTATTGTAAAAAGTATTATAAATAATTCGGGTGGAGAGATATATTTTGAATCAGTTGTAGATTTTGGTACAACTTTTACTATTAGTTTTCCAATTCCAAAATCATAATTACAATTCTATTTTATTTCTTACTCAATTTTAATTTTTTCCATTATCTGTTTCATATATCATAATCATTTTTCACAAAGGTTAAACAATAACAAATTTCCTATATTTGCGTTTGAATCTACAAATTTGATATTTTGAGACCTTTTAAAAAATTAGCCGGACAAACAGCAATTTATGGTCTCCCAAGTATTTTAGGTAGAACAATAGGTTACTTGTTAGTTCCGATTTACACAAGAGTTTTTAATAAAAGTGATTATGGAACTATTATACTTCTGTATTCTTATGTTTCTTTTCTTATTGTTATTTTATCTTATGGAATGGAAACTGCATTTTTTAGGTTTTCGCAATCAAAGAAAAATAAAAATGTTGCATTTAGCACAGCTTTTATTTCATTGTTAATAACTACTTTAATATTTGCAATCCTATCAATTCTATTTTCTCAAAACATAGCAAACATTATTTTATATCCCGAGAATGAAGATTATGTAATTTGGTTTTCGTTGATTATTTCATTTGATGTTCTTTCGGCAATCCCTTTTGCCAAACTCCGTGCCGATAACAAACCAAAACACTTTGCAATAATAAAAGCTATAAATATTTCAATCAATATAATTCTAAACTTGTTTTTCATACTTCTATGTCCGTTTATTCTTGCTAATTATGATGATTCTTCATTTGCTTCAATAATAAAGTTATTTTTTGTTTCCGATAATTTAATCTCTTATGTTTTTATTTCCAATTTGATTGCGAGTTTTATAACTATTCTTCTTTTGTCATATGATTTTCTTAAACTCAAATTTCAATTCAATTATATTTTATGGCGACAAATGTTAATTTATGCGCTGCCTCTTCTTATAGCCGGATTAGCAGGAATAATGAACGAAACTCTCGATCGTATTCTTCTCAGGTATTTATTGCCTTCAAATATAGCCGAGGATCAAGTTGGAATTTATGGAGCTTGTTATAAAATTGCAATTTTTATGTCTCTATTTATACAAGCTTTCCGTTATGCGGCTGAACCGTTTTTCTTTTCCCATGCAAAAGAAAAAGATGCAAAAATTCTTTATTCACAAATCATGAATTATTTTGTGATAACCGTGTCTTTTATTTTCCTCATAACAATGATGTATATTGATATCATCATTCTTTTCATAGGTGAAGAATTTAGAGTCGGTATTGCTGTTATTCCTATTTTACTATTAGCCAACCTTTTTCTCGGAATTTATTACAATCTTTCAGTTTGGTTCAAAATAACAAACAATACAAAATTTGGTGCTCTCCTTGCCATTTTTGGAGCAATAATTACTGTTTCATTAAATTTTTATTTGATCCCTATTATTGGTTTTATGGGATCTGCCTGGGCAACTTTGGCTTGTTATTTTTCAATGACCGTATTATCCTATTTTCTTGGGCAAAAATATTATCGTATAAATTACAACCTAAAAAAAATTACAACATTTATATTTCTATCTGTTTTTCTCTTTTTTATCAGCAAATTTTTAAATTTCGAGACACAAAGTATTCGCCTGATTTTTAATACTATCATCCTTATTATCTTTGTTGCTATTGTTTATTTAATTGAAAAAAATAGTTTTAAAATTTTTCTGACACAATAATTCTCGCTTTTTCTTATTCTCTTTTCTTTTAACAAACATTGAATTAAAAAATAGCAATGATTAATTTTTCATATTTTTGTTCGATTAAAAGATTTTTTAAATGACAATCAGAATAATAAATAAATCGAAACACAATCTACCATCTTATGAAACCGAGGCTTCAGCGGGTGTTGATCTACGTGCAGATCTTGATCAATCAATTTTAATTAAACCTCTTGAGAGAGTTTTGATTTCCACAGGTTTGTTCATTGAGTTGCCAATTGGCTTCGAAGCACAAGTAAGGCCAAGAAGCGGTTTGGCAATAAAAAAAGGAATTACAGTTCTAAACTCTCCAGGTACAATCGACGCTGATTACCGTGGCGAAATTAAAGTTATCCTGATAAATCTCTCGACTGAAGATTTTCTTATTAAAGATGGTGAACGAATCGCTCAAATGATAATATCTTCTCATGAAAAAGCCCAATGGGATGAAGTTAAAGAATTAATTGAAACAGAAAGAGGTTCCGGTGGTTTCGGGCATACAGGTTTATAATTAAATCAACAATAATCTTAATGAAAAAATACCATTATACAATACTTTTCTTAACAATAATTATTTTATTTTCAGCTTGTAAAACACAGCAAAAAGTTTCTAAAAGATCAAAAAAAAATCAAGTTTCTGAAGCTAAAAATAACACAGATATTTTTGTTAATGCCAATAAAGAAAAAATTCTTGGAAATATAAATAAAGCAGAAGAATTGTTTTTGCAGTGCATTGAAAATGATCCGAATGATGCTGCCTCATTTTTCGAATTATCTAAAATTTATTCCTCCAAACATAATTATGACGAAGCTATGCAATATGCTGAAAAAGCATTTGAAATTTCTCCTAAAAATGTTTGGTATCAGTTATATCTTGCCTCTCTTTATAAAAAAAACAACGAATTTTTAAAAGCGGCTGAAATTTATTCTAATCTTATTATTTCTGATCCTGAAAATATTGATAATTATCAAAACCTTGCATTTTCATATATTTTTGCAGAAAAATACACTCAAGCTATAGAAACTTATAATACTATTGAAGATAAAATAGGTATTAGCGAAGAAGTTTCTATTCAAAAACAAAAATTATATCTCCTACTAAACAAACCTAAAAAAGCAGTAATTGAAATTGAAAAATTATGTAATTCTTATCCTACCGAAAGCAGATATTATGAAATATTGGCGGAACTTTGCATCTCTAACAATCTACCCGATAAGGCTCTCGAATCATATAAAAAAATATTAGAAATCGATCCTGATAATCCTTATATTCATATTTCTTTGTCTGATTATTATCGTAAAAACGGCGATAAAGAAAAATCTTATGAGGAATTAAAACTTGGTTTTGCAAATCCAATTCTCGACATCGAATCAAAGATACAAATTTTCCTTACTTTTTATTCAGCTTCCGATATGTATAAGGATCATAAAGATCAAGCTTTTGCTTTAGCCGATATTTTAATTTTAGCTCATCCTAAAAATTCGAAAGCTCACTCAATCAAATCCGATTTATTGTATAGATCAAAAGATTTTGAAGGCACCAGAAAGGAAGTTCGTTTCGTTTTATCTTTTGATAGTACTAATTATATTATTTGGGAACAATTGCTTTATACAGAGTTGGAATTAAATGATTATAAATCAATGGAAACAGAAAGCAGTACAGCCATCAGCCTGTTTCCCGAACAAGCACTTTTATATTTCTTCAACGGCCTGGCAAATTTTCAATTGAAAGACTATGTAAAAAGTGAAAAGTCTTTAAAACGCGGGATTTATTTTGTTGCTGGAAATAATGCTTTATTAGCACAGTTTTATATGATACTCGGAGATGTTTATCACAATCTCAACAATTCTGACCAATCTGATTTCTATTATGATAAATTTTTACAAATAGAACCGGATAACTCGGTAGTTTTAAATAATTATGCTTACTATCTTTCTGAGAGAGGCGTAAACCTTGAGTTAGCTGAAACAATGTCAAAAAAATCGCTTGATCTTGATCCTGATAATCCTTCAAGTCAGGATACTTACGGTTGGATCCTATATAAACTCAATAAACTTGATGAAGCAAAAAATTGGATTAAAAAATCAATTGACGGCAGTACAGAAAATAGTGCTGTGGTTTTTGAACATTACGGCGATGTTTTATATAAACTGGGAGAAAACCAAGAAGCAATAAAATATTGGAAAAAAGCCAAAGAAATCGGAAAAGCTTCAGATTTTTTAGACAAAAAAATTAAAGACGGTAAATTATATGAATAGACTTTTAAAAATCAGATATTTTATTATTATTTCGTTTTCTTTATTTTTAATCATTTTATCATCTTGTCGTTCTACACGTAGTATTATTAAAGAACCTATCAAA
>Ga0222665_1000101_pt1 | contig 54933 bp, 30 predicted proteins | sample AntAcemetagen653_FD_179853 | JGI IMG/M metagenome (GOLD analysis project Ga0222665, IMG submission 179853) | Saline water microbial communities from Ace Lake, Antarctica - #653 | ecosystem: Environmental > Aquatic > Non-marine Saline and Alkaline > Saline | place: Antarctica: Ace Lake...
GATCAGAGTTGTAGATTCATTTCGTTCTTAATGTTTAATTACAAACCTTATTTTTGTTTTTAAACCTTAGTAGATAATGAATTAACAACTACCACCAAACCTTATTACCTTATTATTATTTTCGTAAGGATTCCTTATAATGTTTAATAAATAATTCATATCTTCTGTAAAGCTCACTTTTTTATGATGTACCGGTTGATTAAGAATATATTTACAAACTTTATCAATATTGGATTTTGAAACCGAGAAGGCGGATGCTGAATTTTGTCATAAAAATTTCCCCTTAACAAGTTTATTTTCATTAATAAAAAGCTCTGAACTTTCTGCGACAATGCTTGCTAATTTTTCTTGTGATATTGAAGCAGAGCGGGAAACAAGAAAATGAATATGTTCGGGATTTGCATATATTGAGTATAATTTTGATGAATTATTGTTTACAATTCCTGTTATATATTTTTCTATTCTAATACGGTTTTTTTCCAGTATTACTCCTTGCCGTGCTTGTGTAGTGAAAATAAAATGTGTGTACAGATTGTTGTATTATATCTTCATATTAATAAGGTAATCCATGCGGACTAACTTCGTGTCATAAGGTTAAGAAAATGTGGTTGATACCATAAAGCTACTAAGGTTTAAAAACAAAAATAAGGTTTTTTTATTTCATGTGATTTAATTTGATCGTAAAAACCACTAAAGTAGAAATTAATTCTCATACCCTCCAGCACCTCAAAATAAATTTTAGCCATCAAAAGAACTTATCATATTGTATATAAAATTTGTATCGTTTTTAGGCATATTTATTTTTCTGATCGGATATTTTTTGGTGAATATAAAATTTCCAAAAAACATCGAAATTCACATAAAGACAAATAAAATTCATAAAAAGCTTTGATAATTCGTTTGCGAAAAGCAAAATTCCCTCAAAAACACTTTAAATGCTTTTGTAAAATTCTTTTAATACAGTCTCAACATTTTTAAATTTAAAACCAAATCCGGCCGATTGAATTTTTTCAGAAGAAATTCTGCTGCCTTCCAAAAGTATTACCGACATTTCACCGTATAATAATTTAATTATAAATGCCGGAATATTCGGCATAAAGAAAGCTTTATTCAATGATGAAGCAAGTGTTTTCATAAACTCAAAATTATTAATATAATCAGGAGCAACAGCATTAAAAACCCCCTTTAAATTCTTATTTTCAATAGCAAACAAAAACATTTCGGCCAAATCAGAAATTTCTATCCACGGAATATATTGTTTACCATTTCCCAATGCTGCTCCCAAACCAAATTTTACGGGAGCCGACATTTTTTTCAAGGCACCGCCGTTTTTTGATAATACTACTCCAGTTCTTAGCTTTAGGGTTCTTATTCCGAGCTTGCTAAACATATCAACACTTTTCTCCCAGGCAACTACGGTTTCAGGCAAAAAGCCCTTTCCCGGCCCGTCGTTTTCAGTAAAAATTTTATCGGTAGTTTCAGTCCCGTAATAAGCTATCGCCGATGTTGAAATGATACTATGCGGTTTCTTTTTCGCTTTATCGGTTTTTGCAAATAGTAAATCAGTAGTTTTTATTCTGCTGTCAAATATTTTTTGTTTCTGACTTTTGTTCCATCGCTTATTTGAAATATTTTCGCCGGCCAAATGAACAATAATATCGGCAAATTCTATTGCTTCTTCATCTAATATTCCTTTAGTATAATCCCAATAAAACGACTTAACTCCTTCAACATCTTTACTCCTTGACAGTACAGCAACATTATTTGACTTTCTTATCAAAAGCCTGCAAAGTTCACTTCCAATTAATCCCGTACCTCCGGTAATCAAAATATTAGTCATAATGGTGCTTTTTAAGTTTCGACTTATAAGTAATTTTTTCGTTAAGTTTGTAAATATAGCAAATATCACGAAATTATGAAAATGAGAATTAAATACTTTCTTTTCACAATTATTGCATTATTGTTATCATCCTTTTCGTCAGGGCAATCGGCAGAAGTAAGAGGCCGGATTACGGATGCAAATAATAATGAAGCTGTTCCTTTTGCAAACATCATTGTTGTAGGAACTAACAAAGGAACTATCAGCAATACTGACGGAAGTTTTCAAATAAGCGGATTAGAACCGGGATATATACAGCTCAAAGTTTCATTTATAGGTTATAAAACAAAGTCCGGCCCCGATATTTTTGTCAGCAATAATAATATTCCATTTATTGAAATAAGTTTGGAAATATCTGAGGAAGTTCTTTCGGAGGTAGTGGTCGGGATTGATCCTTTTGAGAAGAAGCCCGAATCACCTTTAGCTATGCAAAGTATTGGAATAAAAGAAATAGAAGGTAATCCGGGAAGCAATAGAGATATTTCAAGGGTAATACAATCGTTTCCGGGAGTGGGCTCTACTCCAGCATATAGAAATGATATAATAATACGAGGAGGTGGCCCAAGCGAAAGCCGTTTTTTCCTCGATGGTGTAGAAATACCGGTTTTAAATCATTTTGCAACTCAGGGAGCATCGGGAGGGCCGGTTGGAATTATTAATGCCGACTTTATTCAATCGGTCGATTTTTATTCAGGCTCATTTCCGGCAAGCAAATACAATGCTTTAAGCGGTATTTTCGACTTTAAACAAAAAGAAGGTAGCCGCGATAAAACCAATTTGCAATTTTCAATTGGTGCCAGCGAAGCCGCATTAACCATCGACGGGCCGATAGGAAAGAAATCAAACTATATTTTCTCGATACGAAGGTCGTATTTACAGTTTCTGTTTTCGGCACTCGAACTGCCCTTTCTGCCTACTTTTAATGATTATCAATTGAAATTTAAATCAAATATTAATAAGAAAAATCAATTGACAATTATCAGCTTAGGCTCGTTAGATCATTTCGATTTAAATAAGGATATAAAAAATCCGGATGCCTCTCAAGAATATATTTTAAGCCAAATTCCTGTTAACAATCAATGGAGTTATACTTTCGGAGCAGTTTATAAGCATTTTTTTGAAAACGGATTTCAAACAATAGTTTTGAGCCGAAACAAGCTTAATAATGTATTCTATAAATATCCCGACAATAATGAGAGCCTTGAAAAAAGTTTTGATTACCACTCAACCGAAGCCGAAAATAAATTTCGTTATGAGCTGGCTTTAAATAATAATGGAATAAAATATAATTTCGGGCTAAACATGGAGTATGCAAAATATTATAATTCAACAGCACAAAAAGAATTTACAAATGACAGCCTGATAAACTTTAACTATTTAACCAGGCTTGATGTTTTTAAGTATGGTTTTTCGGCTCAGGCCTCAAAAAATCTTTTCAATGAAAAATTACTGATTTCATTTGGAATCAGAACTGATGCTAATAATTATAACGGCAATACTTCTAATCCACTCAATCAACTTTCACCGCGTTTATCATTTTCATATTCCATTTCCGACCTGACATTGCTAAATGCCGGAATCGGTCGATACTTTCAGCAAGCGGCATATACTACACTTGGCTATCGAAATAATGCCGGCTCACTCATTAACATAAAAACTGCCGAATTTATAGGTGCAAATCATTATAATTTTGGTATCGAACATAGATTTTCATCTTCAGTATTAATCTCGGCAGAGGCTTTTTATAAAGATTATTTTCAATATCCTATTGATTTGACAACAGGTGCAAGCCTTGCAAATCAGGGAGCGGAATATAGTAGTGTTGCCGGAGCTTCGCCTGCGGTTTTTACGGGCAAGGGGCATGCGGCTGGTTTTGAAATTTTAAATCGTGTGAATTATAAAAAATTCACTTTACTGGCTTCTTATACTTTTGTCAGAAGCCTTTTTACAAACATGAAAGGAAAATTAATTCCTTCATCATGGGATAACAGAAACCTTTTGACTATAACAGGCTCACAAGAATTTAAACGTAATTGGCAATTTGGTTTCAAGTGGCGATTTGTCGGTGGCTTGCCTTATACTCCTTACGATTTAAAATTATCGGCAAATGTTAAAGCATGGGATGCTCAAGGAAAACCATATTTAAATTATACTGAACTCAACTCACTTCGCTTCAAATCTTTTAATCAATTAGATATTAGGGTTGATAAATATTACTTTTTTAAGAAATGGGCATTGATGCTATATCTTGATATTCAAAATATACTTAATTTTAAAAACAAAGGACAGGATTATATAATTAGAGAAAAAAATCCAGATGGTTCATATAAAACCGTTAATGATGGAAAAGAGTATGTTTTAAAATCAGTTCCAAACGATTCTGGGACTATTTTGCCAACGGTTGGAATTATGGTAAAATTTTAATTGGATTAAATGATGAGAATTTGGTCATTACATCCAAAATATCTCGATTCAAAAGGCCTGGTGGCACTTTGGAGAGAAACACTTTTAGCAAAACATGTTCTCGAAGGAAAAACAAAAGGGTATTTAAACCACCCGCAATTACAAAGATTTAAGAAAGCAAAAAGGCCTATTGAGTGTATAAATCAATATTTATATGCTGTTTATGAGGAGTCTGTTGAAAGAAATTATAATTTTGATAAAAATAAATTTAATCAAGAATTTACACCATCAGAATTGCCTGTAACAAATGAGCAAATCATTTATGAAAAAAATCATTTGCTTAAGAAGTTAAAGTCAAGAGATAGAGACAAATATTTTGATTTAGTTGATGTTATCCAAATTGAGGCCAATCCGATTTTCAGAGTAATAAATGGAAAAATTGAAGATTGGGAAAAATTAATACTTAAAAAATAGTAAACGGGTTTCTTTAATTGCACCCCTTTTTTATTTTATCAAACCTATCCTGAATTTCCGGAGAAGCTTTTTTTACTTTGCTAACAAGAATGATGGCAATATATGCAAATATAAAAGCAGGAAATAGTTCATAAATATCAAAAACTCCTCCTTCTATTTGTTCCCAAACAATTACGCTTACTGCTCCTGTGATCATTCCTGCTAATGCACCATAGGCAGATATGTTTTTATTATATAAAGAAAGGATAATCAAGGGCCCAAATGCTGCACCAAAACCCGCCCAGGCATAAGCAACAAGCGATAGGACTGTCGAGTTTTGATCGGTAGAAATATAATATGCAATTAAAGCTATTGCAATTACAGTAGCCCTGCCAATCCAAACAAGCTCTTTATCTGAAGCATTCTTTTTTATCACTTTTTCATAAATATCTCGTGTTAAACAAGCCGAAGAAACAAGAAGTTGTGAGTCTATCGTACTCATTATTGCAGCAAGAATGGCAGCAAGGATAAAACCCGCTATCCATGGATTAAAAAGTAATTCGGATAATACTATAAAAATTTTTTCACTATCCTGTAAATCTATTCCATGTGCCGAAACATATGCAATACCAAAAAATCCAACCGCTAAAGACCCTGTTATGGATAATATCATCCAACTCATTCCTATTACTTTTGCTTTGCCAACATTTTCAGCTTTATTAATCGACATAAATCTGACCAAAATATGTGGTTGCCCAAAATACCCAAGTCCCCAGGCCAGAAGTGATATTATTCCTATAAGTGTTGAACCTTTCCAAATATCAACATAGGAAATATTAATGGTTTTAACTGCTTCAATACTGGCTGACAAACCACCAATATCATTAATAACAACAATTGGCACAACCAAAAGAGCAAGCATCATTAAAATTCCCTGAAAAAAATCAGTCCACGACACAGCATTATAACCACCTAAGAATGTATATGAAACAATGACAATTGTGCCGGTTATAAGGGCATATTTGTAGTCAAGGTCAAAAGTTGCCTCAAACAACTTTGCTCCACCAACAAGTCCCGAGGATGCATAAAGAGTGTAAAACACAAGTATAACTATTGCAGCTACAATACGTAAATTAGAATTATTGAACCGATTTGCGAGATACCCGGGAATCGTAATCGAATTATCTAACTTTTCAGTGAATATTCTCAGAGGGCGGGCAATATATTGCCAATTTAAAAACGCACCGATCACTAAACCAATAGCAATCCAGCTTCCGCTTATTCCGGTTGTGTACATTAAGCCGGGCAAGCCAAGTAAAAGCCATCCGCTCATATCGGAAGCACCGGCACTAAGAGCGGCAACCGTTGGATTTAAACCCCTGCTTCCAAGTATATAATCAGATATGTTTTTTGTTTTTTGATAGAAATAAATTCCAATTGCTATCATTCCTAAAATATATAGGGCAAATGAAACAATTATCGGGACATTCATTTATTAATTCTTTTGTTATCGGTTAATTTGCAGGCAATGTAAAATAAAAAGTACTGCCTTTGCCTTCTTTACTTGATACCCATATTTTCCCTTTGTTGATACTTACGAATTCATGAACCAAGCCTAATCCTAAACCTGTTCCTGATTCATTGTTGGTTCCTTTAGTCGAAAAATTATCATCCGGATTGAAAAGTGTTTTAAGATTAGCTTTGGGTATTCCAACCCCGGTATCACGTATGCTTACTTCAACTTTTTTATTAACATGTTTGGCATCAATAATTATTTTACCCTGGGCAGGAGTAAATTTAATTGCATTAGATAATAAATTACGCAAAATTGTCGAGAGCATATTTTTATCAGCTTTTAATTTTGCTTCCTTGTCAATATTTACTATTAAATTAATTTCTTTATTAAGAATATTACCTTGTAATAGCATGGCTGTTTCCGAAACAATGTCTTTCAGAATAATTGTTTGTGGTTTTGGTTCAATTGTATTATTTTGAAGTCTCGACCACTCCAATAAATTTGATAACAACATTGTAAGTTCCTTTGCGGTTAGGTTTATTGTTTTAATAAAGGAACGATTTTCCTTTTCATCAAATTCATTGTCTTTATCGATAAGCAAATCCGAAAAACCGAGAATAACACCTAAAGGGTTAATTATGTCATGGGCTATTATTGACAGGAATTTGTCTTTAGTATTATTTGATGTATTCAGTTCCTCAGTTGTTTGTTTATGTTCAATTATTTCATTTTTTAAAGATTCATTAGCGTCGAGCAAATTGGATGTTTGTTGATCTGCAAATTTCTGCAATTTGTATTTTTGTTTAGTTAATTGCCTTAACCTTAACTTAAATACCACAAAAACAAAAATAATTATCAAAACAGCCATGATCCATTTAAAGTATATTGACTCGACAAAAGTCGGTAAAACTACAATTGTAAAAATATAGGGCTCTTTTAGCCATAGGCCATGATTATTAGATGCTAATATTTCTAAAGTATATGTTCCTGCTGACATATTGTTGAATGTAATCTGATGCTGATTGCCAATAAAAACCCAATCCTGATTCAATTCCCTGATTTTATATTTATATTGGTTCTTTTTACTATTAATAAAACTCAATCCGGCAAATTCAATAATAAAAACATCATGGTTTGGCTGAATAATTAGTTTGTGATTTAAAAAAACAGTCTTTTCAATAGGAATATATTGGTTTTCAATCCTTATTCCGGTAATAATTAATTTGGGTTTTATACTGTTTTGTTTAATTTTTTTCGGGTTAAAATAATTAAACCCGTTAATACCTCCAAAAAACAAGGTGTTGTTTGAGGATTTAAAATAAGCTCCGGTGTTGAATTCATTATTTTGAAGGCCGTCACTAACATCATAGTTTCTAAAAATCCCATCAGCTTGATTATAACATGAAATACCAATATTTGTACTTAACCAAAGATTATCTTCATCATCAGGTAAAATGCTATAGATATGACTGTTCGGCAAACCATCGGCTTCGGTAAAAAGCTTGAAATTATCCTTTTTTGTATCGTATTTAATTAGGCCGTTACTTGTCGCTATCCAATATCTGTTTCCCCTGTCATTGTATATACAATTAACGGGATTATAATTGTTAAAACCCTTTAAATTACTAATAATATCGAACTTTTCAACTCTTTTTTTAATAAGGTCAAATTTCCCAATACCACCATGAACAAAACCAATTAATATATTGCCATGATTGTCTTTATATATTGTTCTTACTCTTTTATGGGTTCGCTGATTTATTGTTGAATTGAAATAAGGATATGGAGTAATAGTTTTTGAAACAGGATTATATCCAATTAGTCCAGCCTCTGTACCTAAGAGAAGAAGTGTATCATTTAAAGAATAGATTACAAAAACATAGTCTAATAAATGTTGATTTATCTCATCCTGTTTATATTTCATAGATGTGAACGTATTATTCTTTTTGTTTAAGAGCCTAAGTCCCCCGCCCTCTGAGCCCGTCCACATCAAACTTGAATCATAAATACAGTTAGTAATAGAGTAAACACTTGAATTGTGGAATGTATTCACCGAACTAAAATCTTTTTTTATTTTTGATAATCCGTAATAGCCGCCTATCCAATAATAATTTTTATCTTCGGCAAAGGTTCTGATACTTTCAACCGAAAAATCAGTATTTATTTTGCTATTCATGAGTTTGAAATCAGTATTATCTGATATAGAAATCTCAATACCATTACCATTTGTACCTATCCATATAATACCGTTACTACTCCTGTAAATGCAAATAATTCTTGCATCTTTCATTGGTGAATCAATGTAATAAGCAGTTGGCTCATGACCAAACTTGAATTTAAAAACTCCACTCAAAAGACTTGCAAACCATATATTACCCTCATGATCACCTGCAATTCCAACTATTGAATTGAAGCTGTCAAAAAAAATATTATTGAACTTTTTTGAAACAAATTGTCTGTAATTCTGAAAACATTTTTGATCTTTATCAAGGAAAAAAAGGCCTCCATTTTCGTCATTGTAATCAATAATGCTAATCCACATCCTTTCATTGCCTTCAAAAAATGATGTTATTTTCAAACTATTACGATTAGCATCATCAATACCATAAACCGGATATTTTTCAACTTGGCCGTTATTAATATTATATGATAAAACAATTGTATCCGTAAAACCACCTAACCAAAGCCTATTAAAACTGTCTATATAAAGGCAGTTAATATCTTTTAACTGCTTTGAAAACTCGTCGTGTAACAAAAACTTTTCCTTCTTGAGAGTTTTATGGTTAACTTTAAAAATTCCAAAACCACGTGTGCTATACCAAATATCAAAATTCTTATCAATTACGCATGATTTGATAATATTAGCTCCTTGAGCAATTGCAATCGAGTCGCTTTCTTTTAAGGATGTGAATGTTTCAGTATAGGGGTTAAACATTGATAGCCCGTTATTTGTGCCTATCCAAATAATACCGTCATCACTTTCAACCAATGAGTTAATCGTATTGTTTTGTATTGATGTACTATCGCCAAAAATAGTTCTGTAAATTTTGAAATTATATCCATCATATCTGTTAAGTCCATCGGCTGTTCCAAACCACATAAAGCCTCTCTTATCCTCAATAATTGAAAGTATTCTACTTTGGCTCAAACCTTCCTGCACAATTATTCTTTTATCTGTCTGAAACGATTTATCATCAATTGCATACAAATCAAACATATATAGAAGTAAGAGGGGAATGATTAAAGAAACTCGTTTATAGTGCATTAATCTTGTTATTAAAATAGATTTTACATTAATGTGGCAAAAAACTTCAACTAAAATAGTAAAAAAATGAATTCTGAAAATAAATTATTTGTTATTATTTGGGCTGCTAATATCTGCTGACAATCCGAATTCTCAATATTAATAGCCTTATTTTCTTGTCTTGCTTTATAGAATTGACGATTACATACATTTTTTTCAATGAAAAGAATAATTTCTACAATTATTTTACAGCACTATTTTATTAAAATCAGTTTCTCAGAAGAAATATTTTTATTTGAGATCAATTTACAATAATAAATCCCATTCGAAATATTTTCACCCTTTTGGTTTTTGCCATCCCATTTAATTTTATATTCTCCTTTTTCAAAATCAGAGGAAGCAAGCCTAATAACTTCTTCACCATTAATATTGAATATAATTAGATCTGCGAAACATTTTTCATTAATTGTAAACGAAATAGATGTTTCATTTCTAAACGGATTCGGAAAGCAGTTTTGAATCGAAGTTTCAGAATTATTATAATTTTCAGAAACAGAAAGTAAAGAGCTAAACTCAAGTTCAACTATGCTATATTCACCATCCTCAAGAGGAAAAGTTATTTGTGAATAAGCATTATTATAAGGATTTAAGAAACGAATGTTTTCTAAGGGAATTTCAATATTTTGACTTTCGTCCCATAATCTGAAATTTGCTTTTTTACCAGGAACAAAACCTTTACCGGAAGTAATTGTTCTAAAAACCGGAATTTCATTGACATGTTGATTATCAATCAAAATGTTATTATTAATACCGGTAGCTCCAACAAGTTTATCTCCATCAAATATTGCAATTTCATCGCCGGATTGCAATTCAAAACCATCAATACTTGCTTTGGAAACATAAATAGTCCAAATCGAATCAGCAGCATTCCCTCCATTGAAAGGAAAATATACGGGATCAAGCTTTGTAATTGTTAAGGCTGATTTAGCTTCTTCTGGATAAATCAAAACTCCATCAGCTTGCATTTTGAACAAGTATCCTTCTCCGGGAATTGCATTTCCAATACCATTAACCCAAACCGGGCCTATTTTTCTTAAAGTTCCTCCTGTTGAATTTCTAATATAAAACAAATCATCGTTTAGAGTAGATTCGAATGCATCTAATGCGTTAATTGCAATACTTGGGAAATAGCTTACAAATTGGTATCCGGCAGATAGGTAAATGGGTGTTTGAACCTCAATTATACTGCCCTCTATTGTTAATAAATCACTGGCTGCCATCTTAAACAAATATCCTTCTGAAGTTATCCAGTCACCAATTCCGTTCACCCAGTTTGGGCCGATTTTTCTTAACATAGCCCCTGCTGAATTTCTAATATATTGAAGATCACCATCCATAATTGCTGCAACAACAGTAGTCATTTCAGGATTAACAGGAGAAATTCTTGTTGAAACAAATTGAAAGCCGTCAAATAATTCAAACTCCTGAGATGCGAATAATGAAAAAACCGTTAATGAAACAGGAATAGAGGTAGAAACCTGAAAATTATCCACAATATCAATTGAGCAGGAATACTCGCCGGGTTCAAGATCAATGGTATTAAAAATAACTTCAATCTCGTCTGTATCATCTTGAGCAACATTTCCAAAATAAGGATTCACATCTATCCACGTTAATATCTCGCCTGTTTTAATCAAGTTAAGAGTATCATAAATAATATGTGGTTCGGCGCCGTAAATTTCACCATCAATTTCACAAATAAAACTTATTTCATCAGGCAATGAATTTTCAAAATAAGCATCTACTTGTGCATATGCTGATTCTCCACCTTTGATTACACCCCATCCGGAAGCATTTTCGCCATGCCAATGTGCTGTGATTCCATTTCCGATCATTCCCTCATAAAGCATATCCCCCTCAGAACCCCCAATAAAATCACTTACCGAATTAATAATTACTCCCTCCGGAAAATCAACGTATATATCTTTCAGCCACTCGTTATCGGTGCTTCCATTGTAAACCATTAAAGTAAATGATAAGGATTGGCCGCTTATAAATTCTTCAGGAGAACAGCTCATATATGAACCTTCAATACTTTTTGAAGATGAATTAATATTAGGTTTTTTAGGATTTTCAAATAAACTAATTTGATAATTAAGTATTCCTCCCCCAATATTTGTGATATAAATTGTGTCAAAATCCGTTTCATTGATATTCATTGTTTTATTAAAGAAATCAGGGCTTACACTTAATTCGGGGATACCGGACTGGCATGCAGGGAAAATAATATAATCAACCCAAGCACAGTCGGAACCGGAACTTACGGAATAATCTTTATGAAAAATCCATTTAAAGGTTACAGTTCCCGCTGAAACAGGATATGTTTCCATGGTCCAGTCAATGTTTCCATCCCAACGATTAATTTCAATTTCATTGATCTCGAATGATAAATAGTCATAATTTGTCCCATTTGGGTCATTCTCACAGGAAACCTTTTTGTAAAACGATATATCACCATCAGACAAAACATCTAATTCGATTAAAAGTATTGATTCCTGATCATCAATAACATCACCGGATCGGGCACTAAATTCTCCTTCATATTTGGTGCCGCTGTCAATTATCCAGTTTGTATCTCCGCTATGTTGCCATGAAAGTTTATTATAATCACCTGTTTCAAAATCTTCAAGTATAAGTCCTAAGGCCAAAGTAAAGCTAATTTGTGTTGTATAACCACCCTCAGCAGAAATATCAACCAACAGATCAATAATTTGGTTTAGAGAGGCTTCTTCCGAAACAGAAAGATTGAAAGTAATTTGCCCGATTTCACCAGGTGCTAATGAAGGCATCGTTCCCGAACCCGAATTAATATTAACATAAGGGTCATTTGATGAAAGAACTGCAAGAATTTCATTTGCGGATACATCTCCATTATTTTTAAAACTAATAATTAGATCTGCTGTATCTCCGGGTTCTAAAATACCGTTATTCCCATCATCGACAAAAATATTTTGTTTCTCGATAACCGGAGCATAAGCAATAAAAACATTGTCTCTAATCCATGTAAGATTGCCCGATGTAAGAATTGAATTTATGTTGAACGAATATTTGTTTGGTACTGACGGATCTACAAAGAAAGAAAAAGCATTTTCAAAATAAACAGTCTGGCCAACAGCAATTGTTCCGATGTTTTCATTATCGTCAAGCAATTCGATAAAAGGGCTGGAATTATAAATATTTAAAACCGCATCTGTAATTTCTTCATCTTCTAGGTTTTTAATAGAAACCGAAAGATAGGCTGTTTCTCCAAACTCAATTATTTCGTCACCACCAGAATTAACTGAATACTCGATTATAACACCCTTTGTACTAAATTCTAAGGTTTTGATTGAACTAATACCATTGTTGTCACTCGCCCTGAACGAAATTTCTTTTTCATCATAAGCATTTAATGGAACACCTGAAAAAACTCCATCTTCAGAAACATCCATTTCCGGCGGATAATCATTCGCAATAAATTCTATCAAAGAATTGATAGGGATATGATCATCATTTGAAACTTCAGAAAACTGGTATGTTTTTTCATCACCTTTTGATGTTCCGGCATACCAGATAATATTTTCAGGAACTTCGAATGAACCATAGTAGTATTCGATTTTACCCGAGGGATATAAAGTCACAGCAAAATTTAGTTCCGTAGCTGAAGGGTTATCTGAATATGAAGCTTTCCAGCGAAATGTTGCAGAGTTTTCGTCACCTTCATACCAAATGCCGTCACCGTCGGAAGTGTTTAATGTTAAATCATATAAATATGGATAAATTCCTTCGTGATGAATAAAAACAATGTCGTGATTATAAAAATACGGATGATAAAACATATCTTCTTCAAAGGGCATAAAACCATCAACATGAATTAATATTGTGTCATGAATTTTTCCATAAAAAGGAAAAGAAAAGTCTAATATTTTAGTTGCAAAACCACTACTGTTACTACTTGGGTATAATTGCTCAGCATTCACCATAGGAAAATCTTCTGTTGAAACAATTTCTTCGAAATCCCTGTTTAATTCCCAATGATAGGGGGGAGTTCCGCCTGAAGCAGTTAGTTGGTAATTATATGGATTATTGATTTGACCATGTGGAAGTTCGTCATCTTCAATAATAACATCAGCATAATTAATAGTGTGAACAACAGAAAACACCGTAAAACCATGATGCTGAATTGGAACATTTGTGCTTGGTGATGGAATTTCAATAACTCCTCCTCCAGTATAATCCATTAAAGAAAAGCTTATAAAAGTCCCAAAACCCCAATTATTTGGATCTTCTTCTTCAACCCTAATAAAATATTTGGCGGGTTCGCCGTTTTCAATATAGTTTAATAAAGGTGTTAAATCCAATCCAAATTCAATAGTTTTATTTTCTTCTATAGAATTACCCCCCTGCATATAATTATAATTTCCTTGAAAATCAAAAATAGGATATTCATAAATGTATTCGGGTTCTTCGGCGGTTTCATCAGAAGCCACCCCGGCAGTTACTTTAATGGTTCCTCTTGCAGTATGTTTTATTACAACTTTTGCTGTTATTTGGGGCTCATAAATTTCCTTAACATCTAAAATATGAGTAGAATGATTCCAGATTCCTCCACTTCCTAACTCATCAGCCAATGTTTTATACATCATATAAGTATATCCGCCATCTCCCCAATTTGGGACGCCTCCATAACTATTTACTGCTTTAAAACCACCAATTTCCCAATCTTTAAGATTAACAACTCCATCATAATTAATGTCTAAGTCGTTTGTGTATCTTCCGTCTCCATTATAATCAAATCTGATTGAATCATGGTATCCGACAATAGTCATTGCATGATTTGGCGATCCGCCCCAAGATGTTATAACACATTTTCCGGCTTCTGGTGTACCGGTGGGCAGGTAATTAAAGCTGGAAGTATATTGAATATAAAAAGAAGCAATCCCTCCAACTTCTGAGCCATTTAAATGATCGTTAATCCAGTTTTTTAAAGTTAATAAACCTTCAACATCATCAACCTTGATAGTCATAACTTTGTTTATACGATTATGCATGCCATTGTAATATTCATCATATCCTGACATCCATCTCAGTTTTCCTCCGTAAGATAAAGTTCCACCATAATCTTCAACATTGGGATCACCACACTTTTGTAGGATTTCAAAACTATGAATGTAGCTAACGCCTCCACCTTCTGCAGTTTCATCATTTTCAAAGTTCCATGTAAAATGTGTAGGATAAGTTGTTTCGTTTGTATTTGCAGCTAAATCTCTCTTACAATCTATTTCATAAGTAAAATTATAGGCAATTCCGGCTGCCTGGCCACAACAATAACCTGCCTGATTAAATGGTTCCCTCATATATTTTTTAAGTGAATTATCAACAACAATAGGTAAAATAACATCTTTATATTCCGGAGGAAACTTAAGATCAGGCAAATTTAATAATTTCTGTTTATCTGATTTTGTTAGAGGAGCTAATTCATTTACATTATTAGAAATTTTCTTTTTTGATTTTAAGTCTTTTACTTGAGAAAATGTTGGTTTTATAAAAACGATGCTTATTAAACAAAATAGTATAGAAAATGTCCTGATATGTTTCATGGCTTGTATGATTATGTGTATATTTCTTCCTTTTTTTGGGCTTTATCAAATTATTCTTTTTAATTCCATACAAAGATAATTTTTTTTCTCCGGCAAATTAAAATATTAATAATTCAAGTGTTCTATGGAAAAGATTTTTTTGTAACTTTGTAGATTAGAAAAAAATCAATATTGAAATTATTTTTTTAAGCAACCTTATTAAAAAATAATTGTCAATTCTAGTACAATCTTTCTTGACTTATGACATATTTAATAATAGGAGCAATATATATTTTATTAGTACTGTTTTTTACTTATAAAAGTTATTTCAGAGACATTGGAATTGTAAAAGGCCTCTTATATAATTTGTTTTTTACTCCCATTATTGGTGGTATAATCGTTTTATCATCTTATAGATCTGATGATCCTATTCATATTGTTACTGTTTACAGATGCAGTCGTTGTCATTTTGAGTTTACTCAAAATGAAGAATTCTGCCCTTTTTGTGAAAAGGATGGAGAAAAAATCAGGTTAAAAAGAAAATCAATGGAAGTTATTTAAAATCTGTTGGGATTTATTGAAAGCTCTTATAATCCTAAGAAACAACGCTTTTAACTAATAAAATAAAATCTTTAACAGAAAGTTGTTCGGCTCTTTTCCCAAGTAATTCTGATCCTGTTTTTTCTTTATCTATATTAAAATTCTTTAATGAATTTCTTAGGGTTTTGCGGCGTTGATTAAAAGCAGATTTAACAATTTTTACAAAAAGTTGTTCATCGCAATCAAGAGCAGGGGTTTGATTTCTTCTCAAACGAATAACAGCCGATTTAACTTTTGGAGGAGGAAAAAACACAGTCTCGTTAACCGTAAACAAATATTCAATATCAAAATAGGCCTGCAGCAGAACACTTAATATGCCATAACTTTTGTTTCCGGGCGGGGAGCTAATTCTTTCGGCAACCTCTTTTTGTATCATGCAAACGACTTCATTTACATATTCTTTTTGTTCAAGAATTTTGAAAAATATCTGGCTGGAAATATTATATGGGAAATTTCCAATAACCGAAAAAGTACCACAAAAAAAATTATTTATATTTAATCTTAAAAAATCTGCATGAATTATTCTGGAAGTGTTTTCAGGGAATTTATTTTTTAAAAACTCAATAGCATCCGAGTCTGTTTCAATAAAAAAAGCATTTAAATCAGAATCAGCGATAAGATATTTTGTAAGAACTCCGGTTCCCGGGCCAATTTCAAAAACATTAAGCGTATTTTTTAATAAACTGCCAACAATTTTTTTTGCAATATTTTCATCTTTTAGAAAATGTTGTCCGAGCGATTTTTTGGGCCTCAAATACATCAGAAATCAATTTTATCGCCTCGCAATTGCCTAAACTTTTTACGTGCTTCAACCGTATATAAACTTCCAGGGTATTTTGCTAATAATTCACGATATAATTCCATTGCAACTTCTTCGTCATCAAATTGTTTTTCATATAGTTCGGCTCGAAGAAATAAAGCATTATCACCAAGAATATCATCAGGATAATTGTCAATAAGCCTTATTAGAAGGCTGTCGGCTTCTTCAAATGCACCCATTTCAATTTTAATCTCTGCTTTTTTGAATAAAACTTCATCAAATAAGGGATGCCAAAGAGATAGTTTTGGTATTGAATCTAAAGTTATCAAAGCAAGATTATTTTTATTTTGAAACAAAAAGAGATCGGCTTTTGAAAACAATTCCAAAGCAAAAGTTGAACTATCGGCATCAAGATTATCACTAATCAAAAGAGACAACTCCATTGCATCATTTGCAATTAGTTTCGATGTTGCAGCTTTCAGAACATCAAGTTGCACTTTTGCCCAGCCAAATTCACCGATGTAATATGACAGTCTTGCATTTCTAAATTTAGCAATATGTCCGAGCGGGTCATTTTTATAAGATTTTTCAACCTGTGAATACAGTAAAGTGGCCTCCCACACCTCACCCTGAAACAACAAAATATCGGCAAGCTCAATCTTGCATTCCGATCTTATTTTTTTGGGAATGCTTTTTAAATCAACAACTTTTTCAAGATTTTTTATGGCTTCGTTTTGTTTATCTAAGTAATAAGCCTGAAGAAAAGCTAAATCTCTGATCAATGTAACTGTAGCAGGAACTAATCCCAAATCATCAATTGTTGAAATATATTGGTTTTCAAGGTCAACAACCTGATCGGTTTCGGTTGTAAGTTGCTGTTTTAACTCAAGAAGCTCTGAATGCAAAATTCCAATTCGGCTTTCAATGAATAAAGGGCCTTTATTGCCTTTATTAATTATATAATTATAAGCTTCGGTGGCAGTTGCATAATCTTCGTTAGAAACACAAAGTTTTGCTAAATTATAAATAAGAAATCCATTTTCGTCGAATCTTCTATCAAGTGATTTCGCTTGTATTAATGCAAATTCAAAATCTTTTTGCTGAATCGACAACCAAAGTAAAAGCTCGGAATATAAGCTTTCATGAGGATTTTTTTGCGATTTTTTAAGCAATGCCGTTCGTAGAATATCATCGACTGTTTGCTCCGAATCTTTGCTGATAATGTTTTGAAGTTTTCCTTGAACTCTGTTGAGCATTGACAGATCGGTTTCGAGAAGGCAGATATATTCATCAACTGTTTTCTCGTAATCGCCCTGGCCTTCATACAAATTTGCCAACTCATAAGCAAAAGAGTTATTATCATTAAAAAGGCTTCTGCCCTTCAGGTAAGTTTCCAAAGAATAATCCACCAAACCACGTGATAAAAATGAATTTGCAAGCCCGGTAATTATTTGCTTGTTTGCAATTAATTTATCAATTGCTTCATCATATAATTTCTTCGCCTTTTTCGGTTTGCCTGACCTGGAATTAACAAAGCCTAAATCGACATAATATTGCAAGTTTGTTGATTTGTTTTTCCATTGTTTTTTTATTAATTTCTTTGCTTCCTGAAAATCATTTAATTCTATTAGACAATACAAATAATAAGTATAATAATATCTTTTTGGGTTTGAATTGTAAAGCTTTTCGTATAAAACAACTGCCCTCTCAAAATTTCCTTCTTGAAAATATTTTGTTGCAAGGCGTTTATCAAAAGTAAGTTTTTCGGAATTTTTATTTATTGATATAATTCTTGGCTTTACTTGCGAAAATGAAGAAATACTAATTGTTAAAAATAGTACTAATAAAAAAATTTTTTTAAAATGTTTGTTCATTTTCTTTTGATTTTAACTCTTAAAAATTTTTTATGTTAAACTTCAACTAAATTAAGATGCAAATTTACATAGAACTGAGCTATCAATACTAATTTTTGGTTCTATTTATTCGGATTAATGCTTTTTTCAATAATAGGATTTAATGAATCGTACAGCAGAATATTGTTTTTCCCGTAAATCAGATTATGTTGGATTTTGTGTTTCAATTGATTTAATTCACTTTTTTCAAATGAAAAGTAATTCAAAAACTCCTTTTCGGTTACAGGATTAAATTTCAAATCGTAAAGTAGTTTTTCTAGTTGCAACTTTCTGGCTTCGGTTGAATTTCGTAAAAAATTGTTCCTTTTATTTAGCGATTGCAGATTACCATATAAATTACAGTATCTTATAAGTATTCGTTTTTCAGATGGCTTAATTCCATTCCCAATTTTATTACAATTACTTTTAATATTATTGCAATACTTATTAATATCTATCAGTTCAATTGAATCAAGTTTTAAATTAATTGTATCTAATTCAACTAAAAGATTTTCTATTTTCTGTATTCTTTCCGAATTATCGGCTCTTTTGCAAGAAAAAAATATCAGGGAAAACAGAAAAAGCAATATTAAAGTTGAGTTAAAACTTTTTAAATGAGTTCGTTTATAAAATAATTTATCTACAATCATAGGTTTAAAATTGAGAATCATCAATATAAATATAACTGCCTTAATTGTAAATTATTACGCATTCGACTAAAACACCTATACTTTCGATTTAATTAATTAGATCAAAACCCGTGTATTTAATTAATATTTCAGGGATTTTAATTCCTTCATTTGTTTGATTATTTTCTAATAAAGCAGCAACTATCCTTGGCAAAGCCAATGCACTTCCGTTAAGAGTATGAGCGGTTTTAGTTTTTCCATCAGAATCTTTAAATCGTAATTTCATGCGATTTGCCTGATAATTTTCAAAGTTAGAAACCGAGCTTACTTCAAGCCATCTTTTCTGGGCTGCCGAAAAGACTTCAAAATCATAGGTCTTTGCAGAAGTAAAACTTAAATCACCTCCACATAAAATCAAAGTTCGGAAAGGCAAATTGAGTTTTCTAATTAAGGATCCTACATAATTTCGCATTTCATCGAGAGTTTCATAAGATGCTTCAGGATGCTGAATTTGAACTATTTCAACTTTATCGAATTGATGCAAACGGTTCAAGCCACGAACATCTTTGCCGTAAGAACCTGCCTCACGACGAAAACAACTGGAATAAGCCACATTTTTTACAGGTAAATCCTTGAAATTTAAAATCACATCACGATAAATATTTGTTACAGGAACTTCAGAAGTTGGAATCAAGTAAAAATTATCAAGTGTGGCATGATACATTTGTCCTTCTTTATCAGGCAACTGTCCTGTTCCATAAGCCGAAGTCTCATTTACAAGTAATGGAGGTTGAATTTCAAGATAATTGTTTTCCAAAGCTTCATCAAGGAAAAAATTTATCAAAGCACGTTGTAAACGAGCACCTTTTCCTTTATAAACCGGAAAACCGGCCCCGGTAATTTTACTTCCAAGGTCGAAATCAATAATATCATATTTAGCTGCTAATTCCCAGTGGGGGAGAGCATTTTCAGGCAAATCGGGAATTATTCCTTCTTCTGCAACCAATTCGTTATCCTGCTCGCTTGTTCCTGCAGGAACACTTGGGTGAGGAATATTCGGGATTTGAATCAGTAGGTCGTGAATATCGGTTTTTGCTTTTTCGAGTGTTTCGGATAATTCTTTTGAGGTTTTTTTAAGCTCTACACTTTTTCCTTTAAGTTTATTCGCTTCCTCCGCCATTCCTTTTTTAAAAAAACTGCCAATTTCTTTAGCTACTTTTTTTGCTTCGGCGAGATTTTTATCTAATAAGTTTTGAGTTTGTCGCCTGGTTTTATCAAGGTCAATTATTTTGTTAATCAATTCTTCGGCATGAAAGCTTTTAACTTTAAGCTTATTTATAACACTTTCAATGTTTTCCTGAATTATATTTATATGTAACATTTTTTGAAATTTTTTTACAAAAGTAAAGTATTCTAAAAATTATTTAAACCATAATTAAAAATTATATTAAAACGCATCAATACGGGCTAAAATCGTGGCCACAAAGGTTGATAAACGGAGACAAATTAAGTATTGGTTTTTATTCCACTTCCTCCTCTTGCTCTACAATAAATACCCCTGTAGGTTTGATGATTTCTCTATGCGAGAAAGTTTCGTCCGACTCAAAACCTTGTCCGTAAATAGTATCACTTTTTGTAATTATTTTGATTGGAACATCCGAGAAAATTGTTTTTTTCTTTTGATCCCAGGTAATATGTTCGGTAAACAAGATTTCATGATTTTCATAATTAATGATGATAACATTGTTTTTTGCTTCCATTAACCTTTTCTTTTCTAAGTTAATTCCGTAATCTGCCGACATTTGCGATTTTATATTCATCGCCGAATCGTAAAAAACAACTTTAAAACCATCCGGAAATTCAATTAATGAATTCTTTCCTGAATATTTATTCATTGTCGGGCTTGTTAACGAGACCAAAACTTTCCCGGAATCACTTTCGAGATAATCAATATTTTTCGCAATCATCTCCGGTATTGAATCTTCAAACGGAAAAACTGAATCAATAACATTAATTTTATCTTTACAGGAAAAAAGCATTGAAATGAGAAAAATCATAACAATGCTTTTTGCTAAGAAAGTTTTCTTCTTAGTTTTCAAAATTTTATAATAAGTTATTTTGCAGCTCTAACTTTCGTGTTTTCGTTAATCCAACATCCGACTTTATAAGTATCACCCTCTGTAAGATCATGAAAGAAAATGGTTTGTAAATTAGGGAAGTTAGCACTCACATTATTTATTCGCTTATTAGCAATAATTTCGATAGAACTATCAACTTTTTTTGCTTTTTTATATTTATCAACAGCTACCCAATAAGCAACTCTTTTTGTAAGGTCATTGTCGCCACAATCTTTTGCACTTGCAGCATACATGTCGCCAATTATAATATATGGGTTGCCATTCTCGGGATTTATCTTGATGGCTTTATAAGCAAAACTTCGTGCTTTTGGATAATTGTTCATATTTCTATACGACTCTGCTAAAAACACATACACATCTCCAACCTTTTCTTTGTTTTCCATTTCTGTTGCTTGCTCCAGATATTTGGCAGCATTTTTGTATTCCCCTTTTTTTAGGAACATTTTTCCAATAAGGAAGGCGGATTCCGGCGATGGTTCAATTTCATAAAGTTTAACATTTGCCTCAAAATATAAGGTATCTTCGTGGCAACCTTTTTTGTCAAGAAGTTTGATGATTTTATTCAATTGCTCAACATCATCAGGGTTTTCAGCAAATTTTTCTGAATAAATACTTATGAGGTTTTCACAAGTGGCATAAGGCTCAAAAGCATTTTCAATATATCCTTTTGTATTTTCGTATTTTACAGATTTTGGATCATTTTTATTAATATTATAATCTACGATTTCGCTAATTTTATCATAATTTTCTAATATTAGTGCTTTTGGGGCGAATCCTTTGTCAACTAATTTAATTGTCGATTTAAAATAATATCCTAAAATTGAATAAGATGACTTATTGCCTTCGAGTTCAACCGACTCATTTAAAATATTATATGATTCTTCAACCGCCGAGGGTCTGAATTTGAAATAATCAGCTCCTTTTCTACCTAAAATATAACCTCTCTTATTAAAATATTCAATTCGTTGATCGTAAATCATCATTAAAGTATCGATGAGTATTTCTTTAATTTCCTTATCTTCTTCGTTTTTAATAAAACTACTAAACATTTTTACACCATCGATATAAGCGTTTTGTGTTCCTCTCGGGCATTTTGCAAACACAGCACGCCAAGGGCCTATTGCATCAGCAAAGTTTTTCTGTCTATAAAACTCTCTGTACAAAGAGATGTTCATAATACACGTTAAACTATCTTCACCATATTTGGATTCTTTTTGTGCATTTAAGTCTGGTAGAAACAGTATGATTAATCCAAGACCCAAAACAATTTGTAAAAATCTGATTTTCATTTTTTTTATTTTGTGTTATTAATGATATTTTGTTTTAAAGAACCATATATTATGTAATGATATTCCAAATTTAAAATTAATAAAATTTTCTTGAATTAAATCATCATTAATTGTGCCACGATTACCTACCTCTATTCCAAAATTTATGGTAGTACTTGATTTTCTTAATGGTAAACCCATTCCAAAACTAAATCCTATTTCGTTAATATTATTTCCTCTCAGCTCAAGATAGGATTTTGAAAATCTAAAACCAAAACGATAATTAACACGTTTCCAATAAGAAGAAACACTTGTGTAATTTGGAGTGAAATGTCCTCCAATTGCAATTTTATATGAATTTTTTAACGAATCTGAAATGTCAAAAGATTTAAACTTTTTCCAATTTTGCCAATCGAAATCTGCCGCAACGAGCCACTTTCGTGATTTTTCTAAGGCAATTCCAAAACCTATTTTTGAAGGAAGCAAAAATGTGCCTTTTTTTGTTGGAGAATAATCAAGTGTATCAGTAAGATATTCAATATGTTGTTCAGAGTTATAAAGAAATGTTTTTGAAAGATAATTACTTTTAATATTAATTTTTGTTGAATTACTGAAAGTCAGTCCAAAGCTTAATTTGTGATTATTTTTTAGTTTCTTCGAATACTGAATTCCATAATCGAAATAAAAATCGTTTACGGTGGTTATTTCGTCAATCTGAGAAGTTAGAACAAATATAGAGTCAGGGAAAGATGTGTTCCTAAATTTTGTTATTGTTCCGAAAAGATAATGAGCCGAAATGCCTATGGAAAAATTATCAGATATTTTAAATGCATTTCCCCAATAGCATTGATTTATACCACCATAACCTTCATAATAATGCTCTGTTAGTCCGACATTTTCAATCAGAATATTGTCGGATACAGAATATCCTACCTTAGAAAAAGGAAGTACTCCAAAGCTCATTTTCCAACTTTTGCTAATCGAAAAGCCAAAAAGAAGGTAGTTAAGAGATGAGTAGTTTGTTGATTCGGAAAGATTTTTAGTTTTAAGGGTCGTAGAATTACTTTCAATGCCCACCTCAAAAATAAAGGATGATGGTAATAATGCTACATTTGAAGCAGGGTTTGCAATATTAATATATGAAGGATGGCTAATTGCGTATCCGACACCTCCCATAGAATAGTAATAAACTTGATTACTTAAACTAAGTTGCCCAATTCCAAATTGTGAATACGGCGAATGTATATGTAATTGAGAATATGAGTTTATGCTTAAGAAACCTATAAATAGAATTATTACAAGCCTATAATTTATTTTATTAATTGTCATTATGTTCTAAAATAATATTTAATCCAAACAAAACTATATTTGGAAATGCAAAGATGTTATTTTTTAATCTTTTATCAAAATATTTTATATCACCTCCGCTTATAATTGTTTTTATTGTAGGATATTGTTGTTTATACTGGTTTATAACTCCCTCTATTTCATAAAGAATACCATTCATCACTCCTGATAAAATTGATTCCTTTGTATTTTGTCCTGTTAATTTTTCAAAATTCGTTTTTTCTAATAACGGTAACTTTCCGGTAAAATTATGCAGGGCTTGAAGCCTAATCGAAAACCCGGGAGAAATACTGCCCCCAATGTACCCACTTCGAGAATTTATAAAATCATAAGTTATGCAGGTACCTGCATCAATTACTAATAAGTCTTGATTTTTGTAAAAGTAATTTGCTGCAACAACAGCAGCTAATCTGTCTTTTCCAAGAGTAGTTGGAGATTTATATTGATTGATTATAGGCACTTTAGTGTGTTCATTGAGTTCAAAGAATTTGTAATTGTTATTTAAAAATCTTCTAATAATCGGCGGATATTCAACAACTGAAGAAATAATTATAGATTTAATGGGATACAGATCGGAAAAATTGCTGTTTGTATTTTCAATATACTCAATTAATAGATTTTTTGTAATCTTTTTTTGAATGGAAATATCAATCAATTGACCGGAATCAAAAACCGCAATTTTCGTTAATGTATTTCCAATATCTATTACTAACTTCATTAAAATCCAGATTTAAATAACAAATTTTAAATAATTATATTTCCATTAATAAGATGTAAAAATAGTGTAAAATAATAATTAAATAGTTTTTTTTGAAAAATTTTTGAAATGAAAATATTTTTTTATCTTTGCCGACTCAAAATAAGGGGTACCATAGCTCAGTTGGTAGAGCAACGGACTGAAAATCCGTGTGTCCCTGGTTCAATTCCAGGTGGTACCACATCGAAAACTTCGATCAATATGATCGGAGTTTTTTTTATTTCAATTGGTTGTGATGTAATCAAAAGAATTTCCCAAGGCTTTGCCTCGGGGTAGTTCATTTGAAAAATTATTAAAAATGAAAATTAAGTTTAATAATTTTTAATATTTTAAAAAAAAATTGTATTTTCACGCATAAAATTAAATGTGGATGAAAGTTTAAAAAATTATTGAAATGAAAAAAATTGTAACTATTGTTTGTGTTCTTATGGTTTTTGGAATAATAGGCTGTAATAATACATCTGAAAAGAAAAGTTTTGATTATGAATCGGAAATTTCTAATATTAAAGATGTTCTTGAAAGTTATGTGATTGCTAATGAAACTCAGGATATCGAATTAATACATAAAATTTGGGCTACTGATGATGATATTATTATTTTCGGTACCAAAGGTGATGAGAAATTAATTGGATGGGAAGAAATAAGAAATGCTATTCAAGAACAATTTAATACTTTTGAAAATACATTGATTTCGGTAAGAAATCAGGTAGTTAAAATTAATAAATTTGGAGATATTGCATGGTTTTCCGAAGTAGTTAATTATAATTTTATTTTAGATGGAAAAGCGAGAAGCTATGAAGGAATCAGATATACTGGTGTTCTTGAAAAAAGAGGGAATGATTGGTATATTATTCAAAGCCACATGTCGATTCCGGCTGAAGCCAATTAAATTAAGATTTTTTCTACCTTACTTTGCAGAATAAAAGTTTATGGAAGTGTTAGATGCGATTTTATACCGACGGAGTATTAGAAAATACTCTGACATTAATATTTCAAATGAAATATGCGAAAAACTACTTGAAGCGGCTATGTATGCCCCTTCGGCAAAAAATTTACGGCCCTGGCATTTTGTGGTAATTAAAAGTAAAGAAAAGTTAGTTGAATTATCAAAAGCTCATCCTTACGGAAGTATGCTGAAATCCGCAAATCTTGCAATTCTTGTTTGCGGAGATATTGAGATTGAAAAAATGGAAGATTATATTGTACAGGATTGCGCGGCTGCTACTCAGAATATTTTATTAGCAGCATATGCTTTAGGTTTGGGAGCAGTTTGGCTTGGTGTTCATCCTCGCGAACAAAGGATCAAAAGCATTTCCGAAGTACTTGAATTACCCCAAAATATTATTCCCGTTTCTCTTATCTCAATCGGTTATCCTGCTGAAGAAAAACAAAAACCAAAAAGAGTAATTCCTGAACGGGTTCATTTCAATAAATGGTAGCTTTTTTAATGATAGAATGATAGAATGCTAAAATAAATACAGAACCCTAATATTTATCAAAAATCATCCATTAAAAGAGTTTATTCAGCCAGAACAAGAACTTTATTCTTTAAAACTTCAATAATTCCACCATTGATTTCAAAAAACCGAATGTTATTTCCTTTTTCTTTAATTTTAATTTTCCCTTTTTTTAAAGCTGAAATCATTGGAGCGTGATTGTTTAATAATTCAAACGATCCATCAATTCCGGGAAGTTGAACTAAATTAACTTCACCTTCAAAAATAGTTTTATCAGGGGTTGTTATTTCGAGTTTCATTACTTTTTATTTAAGCTTATTTTTTACTTTCCTCAAGTATTTTTTTACCTCTTTCAATAGCTTCTTCTATAGTACCAACGAGGTTAAAAGCCGCTTCAGGGTATTCATCAACTTCACCTTCGAGTATCATTTTAAAACCTTTGATAGTATCCTCAATTGGGACAATGGTTCCTTTTAAACCTGTAAATTGTTCGGCAACATGGAAAGGTTGTGACAAAAAACGTTGCACCCTTCTTGCTCTGTGAACCACCAATTTATCTTCTTCTGAAAGTTCATCCATTCCAAGAATTGCAATAATATCTTGAAGTTCCTTATAACGTTGAAGAATTTCTTTTACTTTTTGAGCAGTATTATAATGTTCATCACCAACAACATCTGGTGATAATATTCTTGAAGTTGAATCAAGTGGGTCAACTGCCGGATAAATTCCAAGCTCGGAAATTTTTCTACTTAAAACAGTTGTAGCATCCAGATGAGCGAAAGTTGTGGCAGGTGCCGGATCCGTTAAGTCATCAGCAGGAACATAAACGGCTTGAACCGAGGTTATTGAGCCTCGTTTTGTAGAAGTAATTCTTTCCTGCATTATTCCCATTTCGGTTGCGAGTGTTGGCTGATAACCAACAGCCGAGGGCATACGTCCAAGCAAAGCCGAAACTTCTGAACCGGCCTGAGTAAAACGAAAAATATTATCCATAAAAAACAGAATATCACGCCCTCCGGTCTTTTCATCCCCATCGCGGAAATATTCGGCTAAAGTTAGGCCCGAAAGAGCAACTCTTGCACGTGCTCCGGGAGGTTCGTTCATTTGTCCGAAAACCAATGTTGCCTGTGATTTTCCCAATTCTTTTCTATCAACTTTTGAAAGGTCCCAGCCTCCTTCTTCCATACTTTTAATAAAATCGTCACCGTATCTTATTACCTTCGATTCAATCATTTCACGAAGCAAATCGTTTCCTTCACGTGTTCTTTCCCCTACACCTGCAAAAACCGACATTCCGGAGTAACTTTTAGCAATATTGTTAATTAACTCCATTATTATTACTGTTTTACCAACTCCGGCTCCTCCAAAAAGACCGATTTTCCCACCTTTGGAATAGGGTTCTATTAAATCAATTACCTTAATACCGGTATATAATATTTCCTTAGAAGTAGTGAGATTTTCAAATTTTGGCGGGTCTCGGTGAATTGGGTAGGAATTCTTTACCGAAACTTTACCTAAACCGTCAATAGGTTCTCCGATAACATTAAACAGACGTCCTTTAATATCATCTCCAACCGGCATTGAAATCGGTTTTCCAATTGAAATTACATCCATACCTCGACGCAATCCGTCAGTAGAATCCATTGCAATTGTCCGAACTGTGTTTTCGCCAATATCTTGTTGGCATTCAAGAACAATAATTTGACCATCATCTTTTTTAACTTCTAAAGCATCATAAATATTCGGAAGTTTTTCGGTTTGATCAAAAGAAACATCTATGACCGCTCCAATAATTTGAGCAATTTCCCCTTTTATCATTTTAATTTTTTTACTTTTAGTGCACAAAGATAAATAATTATTATAAACTTAGATTTTTTGAGTATTCATCTGATAAATTTTTTTAATAAAAGATTTTTTTTATTTTTTCTTGAAAATTTTATATCTTTGATTTTAAAATAATTTTTATAAAAACGTTCAAAATATCAATTTTTCATAATTAACAAAAATTTAACAATTATAATGTTAACAAACAATTTCAAAATGGATAAAGCGTTTAATAAATATTCTTGAATAAAGAATGGATTGATTTCAAAATATTTGAAATTTTCAAGCAAATCGGATAAAAATGAATCGAAAAGAAACAATAAGCAATAGGTTTGAGCTATTAAACTATGTTTACAAAGGCATGTTTATTACAGATCAAGAGCTTGTTATTCTTTTCTGGAATAAAGATTTAGAAGAAAAGACAGGAATATTGAGTTCTGAAATTATTGGAAATTCTTTGATTGATCGATTTCCTGAATTTAATAATGAAAGTTTTAAAAAGAAAATTTTAAGCGTCAAAAAAGAACGCCCTATTGAATTGTCTTTTGAAAATAATGATGCGGTTTTTTCTTCTGTAGTCTGCAAAAACTTTCAAAGAAATTTTCATATTAGTTTAATACCTTCTTTCGATAAATCTCAAGAATACTTATTGTTCTCTCTTGATAGAGTTGAAACAAATGTTTCAAAAGATAAATTGCAAAAAAATACTTCACAAGAAATTCAAGTTTTGAATAAAGAGATTCAACAAATTTCCGAATCAAAAAAAATATTGGAAAGAATTCTATCAACATCAAGTGAAGGATTTTTTATTGTCGATAAAAACAACAAAATTGTTGAAGTCAATAACGCAATGTGTAAAATTCTGAATAGAAAGGAAGAAAACATTCTTGACAAACAATTAATGGGTTTTCTTGATAAAAAAAACAGAAAAATTCTTTTTCAAGAATTGAAAAAACGAAAAGAAGGAAAAAGTAGTGTATATGAAATTGAACTTTTACTTCCTGATTTAAAATCAGTCTTTTGTATTTTTCATGCAGTTCCTCACTTTGATAATACCGGAACACAAATTGGCTCATTTGTTATGGTTTCAGATATAACAGAGCATAGAAATATCGAGAATGAACTAAATAATTATAAAAAAAATCTTGAGAAATTAGTTAATGAACGAAGTGAAAAACTAATTGCCAGTGAAGAAAAATACCGCAAATTAACTGAAACCTTAACCGATGGTGTTTTTACAATTGATTTAAAAGGGAATTTTACATATATAAATCAAGCATGTGAAAAAATCACCGGATATTTAATTGAAGATTTTATCGGTAAAAGATTTACAAAAATTCTTGCCCCTGAATACCTTGGACCGGTACTTGAAAAGTTCAGACAAGCAAAATCAGGTGAAGAATTTCCACTTTACGAAATAGAGTTGATTCATAAAGATAAAAGAAGAATATCGGTTGAATTAAATGTTTCTTCAATTTATGACTATAATAAAAACATTATCGGGCGGATAGGATCATTTCGTGATATTACAAAACGTAAAGAAACTGAAGATAGATTGCGAGAAAATGAGGAGAAATTTCGCAGCATAAGTATTTCAGCACAGGATGCCATTATTATTATGGATAATGAAGGGAATATTTCGTTTTGGAATAAAGCTGCCGAAAAAACATTTAATTATACTTATCAGGAAGCAATTGGGAAATATTTGCATAAATTCATAACTCCCAACAAATACTTTATGGATTTTAGTAAAGGGTTTTCCAAATTCCAAAAAACAGGAAAGGGAAATGCTGTCGGTAAAACTTTGGAATTATCCGCAATAAAAAAAGATGGAACAGAATTCCCTATCTCATTATCTCTTTCGGCAGTTAAATTAAAAGGCAAGTGGAATGCATTAGGAATAATCAGGGACATCTCGCAAATTAAAGCTGCAGAAGCAGAAATAAAAAGAAGTGAACAAAATTTTAAAGCTTTAGCAAAAAATTCATTTGAATGTATTGCAATTAATGATATCAAAGGAAATTATCTTTATGTAAATACACAGGCCTCCGAATTAACCGGATATAGTGTTGAAGAATTACTTTCTTTAAATGTAAGGGATCTCACACCGGTTGATAGTGTTGAAATTGTAATGAAGAGAGTTAAAGACAGAATTGAAGATAAAACATCTTCTAAATACTTTGAATCACAATTACTATGTAAAAACGGGAAAATTATTCCCATTGAAATTGCTGCAACGAAAACAGAATGGCATGAAAAACCTGCTGATATGGTTTTTTTCCACGACATCAGCGTACGCAAACAAGCTGAAGAAATTTTACGCCAGAGCGAAGAACGACTGAAAATCGCTCTTGATATTGCTTCAACAGGCCTCTGGGAATTAAATTTGCAAAACAATGAACTTTATATCGGCCCAAATATTTTCAAGCTTCTTGACTATGAAAAAGATGACAATTCAATATTAAGTTTGGAGGATTTACATAATCCGAATGATTGGCCCCAAATAAAAAAACAGTTTAAGCTATTAAAAGAGAAAAAAATCAGTGCTTATGAATATGAGTACAAGATAAAAACCAAAACAGGGAAATGGAAATGGTTTCAAACCTGGTCGAAAATTTCGAAATGGGACAATAAAGGAAAGGCTGTAAGTTTATTAGGAGCAGTTATGGATATTGATGACACAAAACAATCTGAAAAAAAGAACCAACATCTTAATGCTGTCCTTCAGGCAATCCGCGACGTTGACCAATTGATTACAAGAGAAAAAAACAAAACTATATTACTTCAAGAAGCATGTAATGTCCTCATAAAAACTCGTGGTTATAGTAGTGCATGGATTGGGCTTCTTGATGAGAACAAGAATTTTACGGCATTTGCCGATGCCGGATTTGGAAATTCATTTTCAACATTAGTTGAATTGATTAAGAATAAAAACCAAATTGAATGTGTAAAAAGGGCATTAAACCAATCCGATATAATTTTTATTGATAATCATACTTTGATTTGCGAGGGATGCCCAATGTTAGGTAATGCACCAAATAATAATGAATTAACCATTAGACTTGAACATAATAATTCAATTTATGGTGTGCTTTCGGTTTCCCTTCCAAACGAATTCGTTACAGATAAAGACGAGCAACTGTTATTCAAAGAATTAGCTAATGATATTGCTTTTGCTTTGCATAATCTTGAGATTGAAAATCAACGGAAAAAAGCTGAAGAAAAATTAAAAAAACAAACAATTGAATTAAAAGAACGTAATGAAGAATTAGATGCATTTGCACATTCTGTTGCCCATGACCTTAAAAATCCGCTTGGAGCAGTTTTGGGATTTTCAGAATTATTAAATGATGAATTCTCGGATCTTTCTGAAGATGAAATTCAACAATTTATTCAACATATTTATAAGGGTAGCACTAAAATGAAGAATATTATTGATGGTTTGCTTTTATTATCCAGCTTGCGAAAAACAGAGGTAAAAACCGAAGTTTTGGATATGAGCCTAATCATTGAAGAAGCCATAGATCGCAATTCTCAACTGATAGAAAAAAATAACGCTGAAACAGTTTTTACGAAAAAGTGGCCCAAGGTTTTAGGTTTCGGTCCATGGATAGAAGAAGTTTGGGTTAATTATATTAATAATGCTATAAAATATGGAGGCGAACCTCCAAAAATTGAACTTGGATTTGATATTGAAAATTTGAATAAATCCGATAAAAAGATGATTCGTTTTTGGGTTAGAGACAATGGTAAAGGTATTTCACCCGAAAATCAGAAACGTTTATTCAAGCAATTTGAACGCCTCGATCAGGTTAAAATTGAGGGACATGGATTGGGACTTTCTATTGTTCGCCGAATAATTGAAAAATTAGGCGGAGATGTTGGTGTTGAAAGCCATTTCGATAGCACTTGGGTTGGGGAGGAAAAAGGCAGTCTTTTTTATTTCACCTTACCAATGGAAAACAGATAAATTAATTCCTTGGCCTTTTAAATTTTGACTTCTTAAAATTAGTTTCTTTTTTATCACCTCTTCCTCTATTATTTTCTCTTCCCCGAAAATCATTTCTTTCACCACCTTGCTTCTTTTTATTTGATTCTTCAACAACTAATTTCAAACCTTCATATTTGGCGTCTTTAAATGATTTTAAAACCAGTGATTTATAAGCTTCATCTGTTTCAAAAAATGAAAATGATTTTAAAATTTCTATTTTGCCAATTTCAGCATTTCTTTCATTAATATTTTGGTTTATAATAGTTAACAAAAGTTTTGGTGTTAATTTGTTTTTTGAACCTATATTTATAAAAAATCTTGCAAAAGAAATTCTATTTCTTCCTGATTTTCTGCTCTCAGAGCTTTTGAAATCTGATTTTTTGGTACTTACATTAATATCTGGTGCATCTTTATAATATGATAAAAAACGATTAAATTCGACTGAAACAAAATGTTTAACAAGATCTTCACGACTTAACCATTCAAGTTTTTGATAAATCGAAGGCATAAAAGATTCAATTTGCAATTCGTTAACTTCAACTTTCTCAACTTTATCAATTAATTTAAAGAGTTGTTTTTTACAAATATCATTACCAAGCGGAATCATTCTTCTTTCCATCTTTTTCCCGATTTTTTTCTCAATCATCGAAATCTTGTTCATTTCTCTGGTATGAACAATTGAAAGAGAAACACCTTTTTTTTCCGCTCTTCCTGTTCTACCGCTTCTATGAGTATAAATATCGGTTTCATCGGGTAGGTTATAATTAATAATATGGCTTAAATCGTGCACATCAAGCCCTCTCGCTGCAACATCGGTTGCCACTAAAAGCTGCAATTGACTGCTTCTGAATTTGCTCATAACATGATCGCGTTGAGCTTGCGATAAATCGCCGTGTAAAGCATCTGAATTATAACCGTCGTTTGAAAGTTTATCAGCCACCTCCTTAGTTTCTCTTCGTGTACGACAAAAAACTATTGCATAAATATTAGGGTGTATATCAACAATCCGTTTTAATGCAATATACCTGTCTTTTGCCTGGGCTACATAAAATGCATGGCTCACATTTTCAGTACTTACATTTTTACCTCCCACCGAAATTTCGACAGGATTTTTCATATATTTTTTTGCCATCCTAACAATTTCGGTAGGCATTGTTGCCGAAAACAACAATGTTTGTTTGTTGTCGGGTATTGTTGATAAAATAGCGTCCAAATCGTCTTTGAAGCCCATCGAAAGCATTTCATCCGCTTCATCTAAAACAAGCCATTTGACATTTCCCAGACGGAGTCTTTTGCGTTTAATTAAATCTAAGGTACGTCCGGGTGTCCCGACAACGAATTGTCCACCTTTATTAAGTGCATTGATTTGAGCATCGATACTTGCTCCGCCATAAACAGGAATTACCTTAAAGCCTTTAAGATGTTTAGCATAACTTTCGATATCTTTGGATATTTGTAAACATAGTTCTCTGGTAGGGCAAAGTATAATACTTTGTATTTTAGTTGAGTGAATGTCGGTGTGATGTAGTAGAGGTAAACCGAAAGCAGCCGTTTTTCCTGTTCCCGTTTGAGCACAGGCAATCAGGTCGTCATTGGCATTCATTAAGTGGGGAATTGTTTTTTGTTGAATAGGAGTCGGATTCACAAACCCTAAATCATTTACAGCAGCTAATATTTCCTGACTAAGCCCGGTTTCATTAAATGTATCCATTTAGTTTTTTTTATAATCTGTTTTTGTTGAAAATTGAAATTTGCCTGACGACGATGCTATTGTCGCCATTTTATTTTTTTAAGAATTAAGCGGCAAAAGTAAACAAATTAATTTAGTAACAACAAATTATTATTTTATATATCCTCGCTACCTCACGTTTAAAGAAGAAATATCGAATATTGAACAAGGAATGATGAATGCCGAAAACTTCATTATTCGAAATTTCTTGTTCAGTATTCATTATTAAAAAATGTATATTGAAATGATAATATTCAAAAAACCACACGATACAATCGTGCGGTAGCGGGGTGTTTATAATCAATGCCTTGCGTGCTTTGCGATTCGTCTGCGAACTTTGCGTGAACCATTTAAACACGTATTATTCCCGGACTTAGGAATTTATTTTGAAATATTAATATCGAATATAGAACAAGGAATGATGAATGTTGAAGAAATTCATTATTCGAAATTCCTTGTTCGGTATTCATTGTTTAAAAATGTATATTGAAATAAGGTATAATGAACAAATTGGTTGCTATTTTTTTAATGAATTTCTTAAAGAAAAAAGATTTAATATTTGTGTTTACATTTCGTTAAGTTTTGTACTTCACTTTATGCCTCTTTTTCTTGTAACATCTCCATGTCCTCGTTCCTTGATTGATGGAATATTATACCAAGCGACAAAAAGTCCCTTGATTTGGAATGTCAAATCATCTAATAAAAACCTTTTTTGTTTTTGTTGCCTTCTCTGTTGTTACTACAACGAGATAGAAACCAGTATCCAAGCCTGACAGTGTTTCAGACCCTGTCATAGTTCGATGCAGAATACTTTGCCCCAAGAGATTAAAAACCGAAACCTGTACCTCGTAGGGCTCATCAGATTTGATTAAGATTTGATTTCCATAGCTGTAGATTTCAATGCTGTTATCTCGGATGTTTTCTTCGATGTATGTAGCTCCATTTATGAGTAAGAGGAAACGATCGGGAATGGTCGAGGATTGGTTAATGGATATAGAATTATTGGTTTTTAGATTGTAGATATTTCCTGTTTCCAAATCTTTGAGTGAAATATCCACAGTTTCCCAATAGGTATTATCAGAGACTTTAATGATATATTCATTTTCCTGACCAACGTTCAAGCCAAGAGGAATAACCATTTCTTCGCTGGTGTAAGGAAGTACATTAATACTAAGTTTGGAATCTCCGACTTTGGTGTAAAGTTGAGGAGCTTCGGAAATTCCTAAAAGTTTGTAAGCATCAAGATTCTGATCGAAATCCAGCGTTGCGTTTTCATTAAAATGGATATAAGTTTGGTCAGAGAAACCATTTCCTTCCACTTTTAGCACAAGCAAATCTTTAACGAAAGTTTTGTCTTTATAGAAATTAGTTGATGTATGTACCCGTGATGAATTGGGAATGGTTAATTCAGGATTGGCGGAGGCTTTTATAAAGAAGGCATTCATGGGTGGGATGATGCCACCGTCGAGAGCTCCAATGCTTCCATTCCAGCTTACGTACTGGCCGGCATCACCATCGTAGGCATATACAGAGGCATCAATATTGGTTTTTGAACACAAGTTCCAATCGAGCGCTGAGGCATATGGATTTCCCATCAGATTCCAACCAATGCCGCCATCGGCTGTGTAAGTGATGGCAGGAATTGTACTTCCATTAAAAGTAAAATCTCCAACACTCAATTCACCGGCAAAGGATTTTGTTTCATTCTCAGCGTAAGCCACATTGTATCCACGACCTACAACAAAACCATCTTCAAATGAAGAGTTCCAATTTCCAATATCATCTTTTGTGTTGATCCACAGGTTTTGGATTTCATCAAATTTATAGAAATCGTTGCTACCGGGAATGGGATTTTCGTTAGGGACAAACCCCGGACGAATGGCTTGGGCTGCAACAGGAGAAGAAATGTCGTGCCAGCCGGCTGCACCCACATACATTGGGGTAAACCGCTCAATCGTAGCACTTACACCCGAAGTTTCGTGGATGAGAGATGCAGTACCTGTAGCATCAGATTTTAAAATCAGGGCAGCATTGCCGGCATTGTTGTTAAGGACTCCGGCAACAGTAAGTGCTTTTCCTGCGGCCACGCTTAGTACAGCGCCACTTTGGATGGTCAGGTTTTTGCAAGTGGCAGGATTATCGGGGTTCTGGTTAACAACAGGATCGTTTCCTACATTAGGGATTACCACATCATAAGCCTGCGTTGGGGCAACATTCCCTGACCAATTGCCTGATTCATTCCAATCAAAATCTGTATTTCCTGTCCAGGTAATTACGTTAGTGCTCGGATCAACACCTTCCGTCCACTCATAAGCGCCCATGTCGATGGCTGTATTCTGAATCCTGGCCTCACCCCTTATATCTGTAGATAATGTATTATCACTATTAGATCCGGAATTTACACACAGAGAATTACCAAAAAGCCGCAAATCTCCTGTAGAAGTATTTACAAATAATGGATCGCTGTTCTTACAATTTTGAGGGTTAAAAGTACCTCCGGGATTAGAAATATCGCCTGAACTATTTGAAAAACAGCAATAGTTAAGACCTACGTTTCCGCCATCAATAAATATTTCATTCCCATTTCCCTGGGCATGATTACCCCAAAGTATGCTATTATTGATCGCAACAATTGAAGTCCCATTCATAAAGATGGCGCCACCCTCATTACTTGCATCATTATTATTTAAACTGGCATTAATCAGATTAACAGTAGATGATGAACTACATATTCCTGCTCCACTGGTAGCACAATTGCTTTTAACAAGCAGATTGGTAGCCGTTAGTGTACTGTTTTTCCACAGAAAGATTCCTCCCCCCAGAATACCATAATTTGATTCGAACGTCATGTTTTGCAAATTGCCGGAAACATTATTGAAATGTAGACCTCCACCCCATGAGGTAGTCATACCCTCTGAAGCATTCCCCAGTTTGACAGTAAAACCATCCAATAATGAATTATTACCATTGTTCCAGTTAAAAATAACATGATAGCAATTGTCGGTCAAATCCCCAATAACACCAATATCACCACTCAAAACAGTTTCGTTTGACTCACCAGGACCAAAGTTTGCTCTTTCTTCAATGGTACTTTCCGTTCCGGCGAACCCACCATATACCTCCAGGTTATTCAGCAATTCAAAATGATACTGTCGGGGACCACCGGCATAACCATAAGCATAGCTTGGTTTGTATGTGCCTTTTGCTACCCATATCCGATCGCCGGAAGCCACGATATTGAGTGCAGATTGCAAAGAAATAAAAGCATCCAACCAGGATGAACCGTCATTAGCCCCGGAAGCCAGGGTATTCACAAAAACAAGCTGGGGGTCCACACCACTGGTCCACTCATAGGCACCCATATCAATAGTAACATCCTGGATACGAAGTTCCCCGCGAATATCATTTGTTTGAGAATTGTAACTATTCAGCCCGGTATTTATGGCAGGTGAATTGGAAATAAGTCTGAAATCCCCGGCATCTGCATTTGCAAAATCCGGATCAGAGTTTATGTTATTATTTGTGGTTGTAAATGTACCACCGGAAATAACAATATCATTTGCACTGTTTGAGTAACAGGAATAATTTAGTATCGTCTCACCAGCTAAAGAACCTAAGTAGATTTGATTTCCACTTGTTGCAGCATTATCCCACATTATGCAATTATTTAATTCTGGTGATCCACCAAAAACGCAATAAAGCCCTCCGCCCAAGGTTGCAGTATTTTGGCAAATAGTTGCATTTGTAATAGTAGGGTTAGCGTTTGCAATCATAATTGCTCCACCGGCATAGCTGTTATTCTGATAAAAAAGGCAGTTGATTATTGTTGCATTTGAGGAATTCCAAATATCAAGTGCGCCTCCGCTATTCGCTGATATATTTGAACGGAAAACGCAATTTAAGATCAAAGGTGAAGACGAATTGTTATTGTTAATACCTCCCCCTCCCAAAGCAGCACTATTTTCTTTAAAATTTATTTGTTCCAGCGTTGGCGAAGAACCATCGTTTAACATTCCTCCCCCATTATCATTTGCATTCCCTCCCCGAATGGTAAAGCCGTTCAATGAAGCGGAATTATCCAGGTTTGTTCCTGATGGATGATAAAACACATGGTAGCAGTTATCATCGCCCGTTGTGCCCTGGTATCCGCCGTTTTCAATATCAAAATTATCATCTCCATTTAAATCGCCACTCAGGATGGTTTCGTTGGCTTCGCCGGAACCAAAATTTGTTCTTTGTTCAACGGATGTTTCAGTCCCGGCAAAACCACCATATATTTCAACTCCTTCAATCAAACGGAAATGGTAATAACGCGAAGTGTTTGTTAAATCATAAGAAGAGCTTGGTTTGTATGTTCCTTTTGCCACCCAGATTTGCAGTCCGGGAATGGCAATATCCAAAGCCGATTGCAGCGATGTAAAAGCATTGTCCCAGTTTTGTCCGGTGTTGTTGCCTCCTGAGCTGGAAGCATCAACATAAATACTTGTTCCGTTCCAATAAGGGTCTGTGCCATCAGTCCATTCATAAGCCCCCATGTCGATGGTGGTATTCTGAATTCGGGTTTCTCCACGGATATCGACGGGCAGAGAATTATAAGTGTTGTTACCTGTATTCACACAGGGTGAAGCACCCTGAATGCTGTAATCGCCACCAGCCGCATCCACAAACAGGGGATCAGAGGTGATGTTGAAGTTGGTTGTTAGCAATGTTCCATTCAGCACTTCAACATCATTGGTTTGGTTTTTAGCGCAGGAATAATTTAGCGTTGTAGTTCCCGTGCTTACCAAAGAAAGTTCGTTTCCTGAAGTTGTTGCCGTATTATCCCAAACAATACAATTGTTTAGGTTTAGAGTTGATGCCGCATTATTCGAGGCAAAACGAATAGCTCCTCCGCTTATTCCTGCCTGATTATCCGACAAACTTACATTATTTATAGTAGCATTAAATTGAACAGACGATGAATAGAAAATTATTGCCCCGCCATTGTTTGTTGCCGTATTATCAGAAAATATAGCATTCGTAATAATTGGAGAAGAAGAATGAGTGGATAGAGCGCCCCCGTCAGCAGCAGATGTGTTGCCGGTAAAGATGGCATTGCTAATTAGCGGACTTGCATAGCTGATATACATTCCTCCTCCTCCGCCTGAAATATTATTTACGAAGGAAATATTATCAAAAACTGATGAAAAGTTATAAATGTAAACTGCCCCACCCAAATTGTCAGCTACGTTAGATTCAAATATTACATTCCGGATAGTAGGTGAAGATGAATAAAGAAACAAGCCACCGGCTTTGTTATGCGGATCGGATGCACCGTTTGCATTCCCTCCTTTAACAGTAAATCCATCGAAAACCGTGGCACTTGTCAGGTTCAATCCGTTGGGGTGATAGAGTACATGGTAGCAGTTGTCATCACCAGTTGTACCCTGGTATCCGCCGTTTTCAATATCAAAATTATCATCTCCATTTAAATCGCCACTCAGGATGGTTTCGTTGGTTTCTCCTGAACCAAAATTTATCCGTTGTTCAACGGATGTTTCAGTCCCGGCAAAACCACCATATATTTCAACACCTTCTTTCAAGCGGAAATGGTAATAACGCGAAGTGTTTGTTAAATCATAAGAAGAGCTTGGTTTGTATATTCCTTTGGCTACCCAGATTTGCAGTCCGGGAATGGCAATATCCAAAGCCGATTGCAAGGATGTAAAAGCATTGTCCCAGTTTTGTCCGGTGTTGTTGCCTCCTGAGCTGGAAACATCAACATAAATGATTGTTCCGTTCCAATATGGGTCTGTGCCATCAGTCCATTCATACGCCCCCATGTCGATGGTGGTATTCTGAATTCGGGTTTCTCCACGGATATCGACGGGCAGAGAATTATAAGTGTTGTTACCTGTATTCACACTGGGTGAAGCACCCTGAATGCGGCAATCGCCACCAGCCGCATCCACAAACAGGGGATCGGATGTGATGTTGTTGTTGGTTGTTAGCAATGTTCCATTCAGCACTTCAACATCATTGGTTTGGTTTTTATAGCAGGAATAATTTAGCGTTGTAGTTCCCGTGCTTACCAAAGAAAGTTCGTTTCCTGAAGTTGTTGCGGTATTATCCCAAACAATACAATTGTTTAGGTTTAGAGTTGATGCTGCATTAGTTGATGCAAAACGAATAGCTCCGCCACTACCCCCGGCTTGATTGTTTGATAGGCTTACATTATTAATAATGGTATTGTATTGAACAGACGATGAATAGAAAATTATTGCCCCGCCATTGTTTTTTGCCGTATTATCAGAAAATATAGCATTCGTAATAATTGGAGAAGAAGAATGAGTGGATAGTGCACCCCCATCAGCAGCAGATGTGTTGCCGGTAAAGATGGCATTGCTAATTAGCGGACTTGCATAGCTGATATACATTCCTCCTCCTCCGCCTGAAATATTATTTATGAAGGAAATATTATCAAAAACTGATGAAAAGTTATAAATGTAAACTGCCCCACCCAAATTGTCAGCTACGTTTGATTCAAATATTACATTCCGGATAGTAGGTGAAGATGAATAAAGATACAAACCTCCGGCTCTGTTGTGGGGATTTGCTGCTCCGTTTGCATTTCCGCCACTTATTGTGAAACCATCCAGCACGGCAGCACTTGTGAGATTTAATCCATTTGGGTGATACAATACGTGGTAGCAGTTATCATCCCCGCTTGTGCCCTGGTAACCGCCATTTGTTACATCAAAAATATCGTTGCTGCTCAAATCGCCGCTTAGTATGGTTTCGTTGTTTTCCAAGTCGCGATCGTCCATGTCGGGATCTCCGGTGTTTGGGAAGCCGCCATATATTTCAACGCCTTCCGTCATCCGGAAATGATAATAACGGGAACCACCCAAACCATAATCAGCACTCGGTTTGTAGGTTCCTTTAGCTACCCAGATTTCATCATTGGCAACTGCGACATCAAGTGCCGATTGCAATGACGTGTATGCATTTGTCCAACTTGTGCCATTGTTGCTGCCTGAAGCGCTGCTGTTTACAAAAATTGTGTTGGCTTTCAGATTTAACGAAAGCACTATGCCAAAAAATAACAATGCGGCAAAGCTGATTCTTTTTGTTTTGTGTTTCATTTTGATTTGTTTATTTGTGAATGATACATTTCTGGTGAGATGCCTTCGATGCTTGTAAATGCTTCGATAAACTTCTTTGCTGATGAAAAGCCTGACAGCGATCCAATGGTTTTTAATTCCATGTCACGAACTTTTCCCTTATTCATCAGATTTTTAGCATGTCTTACCCTCCATACATCAAGATATTGATCGAATGAATGCAGGGATTGACTGAAATAGATTTCAAGATTTGAAACCGGAATATTGGTAATCACTGATAGTTGATTCAGATTGAAGTTGTGCCTGATATAGGGCCGGTAATGCTCCATACAAAAATCCACCTTTGTGGGCGTTTCCGCCAGGTGCTTGTTTTCGGAATTTTCAGAAGCCGTTTTTAAACCCTTTTTGGCCATAAAACTTTTTAATTGAATTTATTATTTCCGGATCATTCATTTCAATTCACAGGTCAGCAAATAGCAAGTGCAACTTAAAAACTCAACCTTGCCCGAAAAGAGCAGAACTAATTCAGAAAATCAAATACAAAGATGGGGGAGAAAGTAGATAAAAGGGACGATTGCAAGGCTAATGTTGCATCGTTTTAATAATATCCGTGCAAACTTAACCCGGGTTTTTATTTTTCTTTGATTTGGTTAAGGAAAGCCAATGGCGAAATTCCTTCAAACTTTTTGAAACCATTTAGAAAAGTATTGCGCGAAGAGAAGCCCGATAACAATCCGATGGCTTCGAGCGTAAGGTCGGTAGATTTTCCCTCTCTGATCAGGTTCTTGGCGTACTCAACCCTCCACTCATTGCGGAAATCGTTGAACGTTTGCTTTTTCACCTCTCTGAAATAATAAGCCAGATGATGAACGGGCACATGAATCAGTACCGAAAGTTGGGCAAGATTGAATTCGGATTGGAGAAAGGGTTGTAACTCCCCCATGCACGAAGTTGATGATTCACGTATCAGGTTGAGGTAATCGGCTTCAAAATGAGGTTCATTTTTATTTTTTATGGGCACTTCTGGCGTTGAATGCTCATTAATATCAGGAGTTTCCGGTATGCGGGGCAAACCATATAGCACTCCAGGAAAAAAGAAGGGCGAGATTAGCAAACCGGTTAAGCCAATGCCGGATGCAGCCAACAGAAAATTAAGGGTATAAAAAATTACTATTTGTTCTTCTATTTTTACCTCCAGTATCAATCCAATATGGCTAAGTATTAAAATAAAAAGAAATGCAAACAATACAGCGAGCCATTTGGTCATAAAAGCCTGCGATGATAGTGTCCGTGATTTATCCGGCCTTTTCAAATATTGAACATACAGAATGAACGATGCAAGGGCATAAGCCAATACAAGAACCGGACGGCTCAGGAAAACAATGTAAGCGGGTGTTAGTTTTTGAAAAATGTTGCGGTTTATTATCCAAACATTGTTTGCATTCTCCACTATTTTAGATGCCATTTCCATTTTCTCCGACCAGGGGGTAAACAAATGTGGTAGTGTGAGGGCAAAAAAAAGAAGCATGGGTAAAAAATGCCAACAATCACTTTTTCGTAAACGGGAGTTATCGGTCAAAACACTTCGGACGTACCAATAAAGCATAGGCCCAATCATATATGTAACAAATCCGATATTCAGAAAAAAAATACTTGCCAATATAGTGGACTTTGAGTATAATACTACAAACTGAATCAGACTGTAGAGACTAATTAGCAAAAAGAAAAATCCGAGGTAAATAATGGACGGATTTTTTCGGGCATTGAAATAAACCAAAATAGCCGAAAGAAATATGCCCAACAATGAAAAGAATAGCAGCATTAAAAGCTAATTAATATAAAAGATTGCAAATTTATAAAAATCATCCATCCCTGCAATCGAATAAATTTATTTTACAACTATTCAAAAACTATCGCTCGAAATTCCTTGTTAAAAAAAGTAGATTGAAATAATAGTACCCACTCGCACTATACATTCGTGCGTTAGAGGTGCATCCCCCTTCAGTTTTATAATTTATCAAGTCATATCTTATTGTATATTGGAATATTTAAAAATAATTATATTTTTTTTCCGCATTTTGTTTTATTAATTATTTTTTTGTAATATTGCTACACAAAATCGAAAACAAAAAATCGATAAAAAGTTTTTCTGAAATAATTGTTTAAACATTAAGGGTTTCTTTGTTTTTGATAGAAATAATTGAACATAATAAAGAAATTATCTTAAGCTAAAAACTGATTGTAAGATGCTGTTAAAGGGTATTTTTCTTTTTGATAAAGGCTATCTGCTGCTGCGTGTTGTGCTTTTAGATGTGTGTAGAGGTAACATACTGCATAGTGTTGGGCTTTTAGATGTATGGAATAGCAATACGCTGTTTCGTGTTTGGATTTTAGATATGTGGAAAGGCAACACGCTGCTTAGTGTTAGGCTTTCAGATGTGTGGAGAAGCAACATCCTGCTTCGTGTTGTGCTTCCAGATATGTGGAGAAGCAACATGCTGCTGCGTGTTGCGATTTTATGTTTCAAAAAAGCTTATCTGCAGGTGCAGAATAAGTATTTTAATAATAGCAAATGCTTTCAATTAAGCAAACATATTTGATAAAATGGTATTAAGCACTAATTATAAAACTATTTATTAATTAAAACTTTTTAAAAATGAAACGAACATGGTATTATTTAGTTAATGTTTTTTTAAACGTTACAAGAGACAGTTATGTTAAAATGCTTAGCCTGATTACTGATCATGAATCAAAGCTAAAGGCAAAAGAATCGGATGCAGATATCCAGGCAATAATTGAACGAACGACAAATGTAAAAAATGAACTTTCGGCAAAATTTAATTCATGGAAATCGGCTAAAGGTATTCGTGAGGGTGAAACTTTGCGGTTTGGTAATTTAATGAATGAATTAAATACTGAAAAGATACCACGTTGGGAGGCAATGGTAAGAATTGAATATCCTGAAAGATCAGCTGATTTTAAAATTATTTTCCCCGATGGCCGCTCAACCTTCAGGCAAGGTAATTACGAAACACGAATTGCTAAAGTTGGAGCACTTGCCGAAACACTTGTAAATTACGAATTGCTTACAAGCGCACAGGCTGAGGTTGATGCTTTTTATAAGGAGCTATTGGCTGCACGTGATGTTCAACAGCAAAAAGAGCAGCTTACGGCTTCGACTTCGGGAGAATTGGATAAGGCACGGATTGCAGCAGGAGAAATTATGTATGCAAACCTCGGATACCTTATGAATTTATATTATCAAAATCCCGAAACGATAGAAGGATTTTATGAATTGGAAAACATTCGCACGCATGAGGGGAAATCAAGCCCCGAACCTCATGTAATAAGCATTGAACCTAATTCAACAAGCGATGCAGGAATTGAGTTTGATGAAAATGATGTTTTCAGGTTTAATAATTTTGGTGATGTTACATTATATGCTTTTTCGGCTGCCACACCCGATGCATCTTGTCCCGAAAATGCAATAGTCATTGAGGCCGACAGCGAAAAGTCGTGCCTTGCAAGCGAACTCGGTGATGCGGATAATGATTATATTTTATTAACAAATAAAAATACTGAGGTGGCGGGAGAGATTGAAATTTTGATAGTTTGATATTTCAAGGTTTGAATTTATTTTGAAATAATATCGAATATTGAACAAGGAATGATGAATGCTGAAAAAATTCATTATTCCTTGTTCGGTATTCATTGTTGAAATAAAAACAAGCTTAATTGAATTAAGCATAAAAACCACACGATACAATCGTGCGGTAGCGGGGATTTTCGAACTAAATTGATATTGTTGTGTTTAATTTTAAATATTGAAGTTAGGAAACCCATTTATTAAAACCTCAAAATAAAAGTCGTTCCCTCTCCAAGTTTTGAAACAAGCGAAATACTTCCTTTATGAAGTCTCATAATTTGTCGTGAAAGGCTCAAACCAATTCCCGAGCCGTTTTTCTTTGTCGTAAAAAAAGGAACAAAAATATTATCCAAAACTTCATTTTCGATTCCGCTTCCGTTATCTGAGACTTCAATTGTTGTGGTTTTATTTTCTGTAAATAGTTCAATGTTAATAATTTTGGAGCTTGTGTTTTCTAAAGCATCAATAGAATTCAGTAACAAATTAATAAGAACCTGTTCTATCATTTCATGGTCAATATTTACTGTTAATGAATCGTTTATGTTGCCAATAATTAAAGTTATGTTTTGTTTTTCAAGTTCCGGTTTCATTAAAGTTGAAATATGTTTAAGAAGTCCCTTGATTTCTACTTTTGTGAATTTAGGTTCAGGTAATCGGGTAAGTTGCTTGTAGGCAGTAACAAATTTTAATAAGCCTTTACTTCTGTTTTCAATAGTTTTCAGGCTTTCAAAAATATCGCTCTCGTCATCGGGATTTAATTCACAAAAATCAATTTTCTTACCTTGATCATCTACCAACATTGAATTTAAAGCTGTGCTTAATGACGAAATCGGTGTAACCGAATTCATAATTTCATGGTTCAAAACCCTAATGAGTTTTTTCCACGAATCTAATTCCTGTTCATCAAGTGCGTTTTTTATATCGTGAAGCGAAACCATTTTATAAACCTTGTCCTGAAGTTTAAATACCGAACATTGAAGACTTAATTGTAATAGGTTTTTATCAATCCTGATTTTTACAAGTTCTTCAGAATCAGGTTTAATTTTGAGAATAGAATTATATAACTCTGCGTCTAATGTTTCAATATCAGAAAGTTTGCTTCTTTTGTTGAGCTTGAGTAGTTGTTGGGCTGAAGCATTTATCAAATGAATATTACCATCAAGTTCATATGATAAGATTGCTGTTTTGGTATGTTCAAAAACAGATTGTAAATATTGATATTGTAATTCTTTTTGGATTCTGACATTTTGAAATTCTACAATAATTTCGTTGAATGCCTGCCTGATATCCTTAGATGGAGCTTTATGTTTTTTTGGATCGGGCCAACGATTTGTAAAGTCTTTATATTTAATTGAGAGTAAAAATTTTCCGAGTTCCCTACGCGTGGTTTCTACAAAATACAGAAGTTCAAAAAGAAAAACAATTACTAAAATTATTAAAACACTACTCGTTACATACCATTTATCCTGACGTATTGCAAAAAGAAAAGCAAACATTAATATTGCCAAAAAAATGATTCGCAAAACAACTCTGATTCTAAAACTTTTAAAGATCATATTTGCTCATTTTACGATAAAGTGTAGTTCTTCCCAAACCAAGTTCTTTAGCCGCTTTACTTAAATTTCCATTATGTTTTTTTAATGCGGTTTTAATGGCATTTTTTTCAAGTTCTTCAATATTCAGGTTTGATTTAATAGAGTTTTCGTTTTTATCACTATTTATGAGGAAATCGGAACTTGAAATTTTATTTCCATCACACATAATAATTGCACGCTCTATCAAATGTTTAAGCTCTCTGATGTTTCCAGGCCATTTATACCTGATTAATTTCCTGGTTGCATCTTTTGATATTTTAATTCCTTTTTTTTGATATTTTTCGGAATATTTATTAACAAATAATTCAACTAAAAGCGGAATATCTTCCTTTCGTTCGCGAAGAGGCGGCAATGTTATCTCAACGGTATTAATTCTGTAGAGCAAATCCTGTCGGAAGGAATTTTCTTCGATCATATTATGTAGAGGCATATTTGTTGCCGAAATTAATCTAATGTCAATCGGAATTTCTTTATTATCGCCTAATCTGATTATTTTTCGGTTTTCGAGTACTGAAAGTAATTTTGCTTGTAAAGGGAAACTAAGATTCCCGATTTCGTCTAAAAAAATTGATCCACCGGAGGCAATTTCAAATCTTCCGGCCCTATCATTGGAAGCATCAGTAAATGAACCTTTTTTATGGCCGAAAAGCTCCGACTCAAAAAGACTCTCGGAAATAGCACCAAGATCAACATTAACGAAAATCTGATCGGAGCGTAAAGAATTTTTGTGAATTGCCCTTGCTACCAATTCTTTACCTGTACCGTTCTCACCCAGAATCAAAACATTGGCATTAGTTTGTGAGATTTTTTTTATCGACTCAAAAACCGATTTTATAGCCTGGGATTCGCCAATCATTTCCGAATCCGATTTATTAATTTCCTCTTTTAGGGTTCTTTGTTTCGATTTTAGCTCCCTTATCTCTTGTTTCGATTTGCTCAGCCTTAATGCAGCATTTAGAGTTGCAATTAATTTTTCGTTATCCCAGGGCTTTATTACAAAATCTATCGCCCCGATTTTCATGGCTTCAACAGCACGGTTTAAATCGGCATAAGCAGTAATCATAATAACATTACTATTAGGATTAATATCTATGATTTTTTTCAACCAATAAATTCCTTCTTTTCCGCTTGTTGCACCGGTCGAGAAATTCATATCCAAGAGAATCACATCATAATCATCTTCCCTTAAAATTTGTTGAAGCTTGAAAGGATCACTTTCGGTTCTAATAAAATCAAATAAATGTTTAAGTACTACTTTGGATGTTAAAAGTATATCTTTATCATCATCAATTATTAAAATTTTATCTTTTCGTTTTTGATTCATATCATTTTCAGAATTTTTTCAAATATAAAAAAATGTTTCGTTATGAAACATTAATATTGTTCCGAAGTGAAACAATTACTAACTTAATTTATATTAAAATATTACTATTAAAATCAGATTACAAGAAGCTTAAGAAACATGGTACATTTCTTGGAATTATTTAAAATTAAAAAATATAATTATGCTTAAAAATCTTTTAATATCATCCTATAGATTCTTTTTAAAAAACAAAGTTTCTTCATTGATAAATATTTTCGGATTATCAGTCGGATTGGCATCTTGTATTCTAATTTTTGTATATATTTCGTATGAATTAAGTTTTGATAGTTATCATTCCAAAAAAAATAATATTTACAGGGTTGTAAAACATACTCTTGCAAATGACGGAGAAGAATATAACGGCGAAACTGAATTCCCTCTCGGAGAATTCATCAGAATGTCATTTCCTGAAATAGAAACTGTTGTAAGAACTCAAAATGCTGAAAAAAGTATAATAAAAGTTGAGGATGAATCATATCAGGAGGAAAATTTGTTGTTTGCCGAACCTGAAATTTTTAAGGTTTTTGATTACGATTGGGTAGAAGGAAATAAAGAAAATGCATTAAATGATAAACATTCGGTAGTTTTAACACAAGGCCTTGCTAACAAGCTTTTTAACGATACTTCTCCAATTGGTAAAATAATTACCCTCGAAAACGGAGTGGATTTAAAAGTCAGTGGAATTGTTGAGGATGCTCCACCAAACACTCATTTACCATATTCAATGATTATTAATCTTGAGGCTTTAAACGAAGAGTTTCTTGGAATAAATTATGACAGGTGGTCGATTATTTTATCCGATTTTTATGTTTATTTACTCCTGAAAGATTCTTATAATATTTCTAATCTTGAAAATAAAATAACAGAAAAAGTAAGAACCCATTTAGAACCTGACGAGAATGATGTTTATTCATATCATTTGCAATCATTATCTGATATTCATTACGATACTCAATATTATGGCCGTGTTTACACAAGCAGTAGAAAAATAATTTGGGTTTTCGCCCTGGTTGGTTTTTTTATTTTAATAATTGCAAATATTAATTTTATAAACCTTTCGATTGCCCAATCAATAAAAAAGTCAAAAGAAGTAGGAATAAGAAAAATTATTGGTGCACAGAGATCACTCCTTATTAGAAGGTTTTTAATTGAGGCTTATTTAATCACTTTCATAGCTGTTATTATTGCGATTATTCTTGCTGAGATAAGTACGCCACTCTTAAATCGTTATCTTGGAAACAATGTTCAATTCAATCTTTACTCAAATTCCGATAATATTTTGTTTGTTTTAATTTTGATGTTTATAACAGGTTTGTCAACAGGTTTATACCCTGCATTTGTTTTATCTTCATACAAACCATTGGAAGCAATTAAAAATAAAATCGGATCACACAAACGCTCGGTAAAATATTTGCGAAATTCCTTAATTGTTATCCAATTTGTTGTTAGTCAGATATTAATAATTGGAACAATAATAATCAGCCTTCAAATGAGTTTTATTCAGAATAAAGACCTTGGTTTTGAAAGCGATTCAATAATAAAATTTTCGGTTCCTGATCAGGAGAAAGCAGATGTATTAAAAAGCAAATTACTCGAAAATCCGAGCATTTTAAGTTTCACACAAGGTATTTCAAGCCCAATGGCAGGTGAGGATGAAAGGTTTACTTCGGGGCTTTATACAAGAGAAATGGGTAGAGAAAACTCAATTGACTGTGATTTAAAAACTTGTGATGAAGATTATTTGAAAACTTTTAAAATGAAAATGGTAGCGGGTGAATGGGATATTTTAGACAGGACTGCCGACTCGCTTCGAAAAATTGTTGTAAACGAAACCCTTTGCAGAATGCTTGGTTTTGAAACAAATTTGGATGCTGTAGGAGTTAGAATTAATTATGGTAGAATTGTTGGTGTGGTCGAAGATTTTCATTCTGAGTCGTTTCACGAAACTATGGAGCCGGTCGTTTTCTTTTATTATCCAAGATTTTTTGGCATGGCATATGCAAAAGTAAATCCACAAAACATGCAGCAATCGATTCAACATATCGAAAGCGTTTGGAATGAATTATTTCCCGAACAATTTTTTAACTATGAAATTTTAGATAATTATCTTGAAGGTTTATATAATAAGGATAAACAAATGTCGCAAATCATCAGGTTTTTCTCGCTTATTGCAATTATTCTTGCCTGCCTCGGATTGTTTGGCTTAATTTCTTATGTTGTAGTTCAGAAGACACCAGAAATTGGAATCAGAAAAGTGTTAGGTGCAACATATAATAATTTGTTTTCTCAAATTTCAAATGAATTTCTCAAATTAATTATTATTTCAAATTTAGTAGCCTGGCCGATTTCGTGGTATTTTATTGAAAAATGGCTTGCTCAGTTTGCTTTTAGAATTAGCTTTCCATGGTATGTTTTTATAATTGCTTTTGTGATTTCATTATTACTAACTTTGTTTACTATAAGTTTTCAAACCATAAAGGCAATAAGAATCAATCCTGTTGATACATTAAAATATGAATAAACTATGATTAATAATTATTTCAAAATAGGATTTCGTAATATTTTATCAAATAAAACATTTTCGTTGATAAATGTACTTGGCCTTGCCATTGGTATTGCAAGTTGTATTATTATTTTTCTTTTTGTTGATGATGAGTTAAAATATGACAAGTTTACATCGGATAATGATAGAATTTTTCGGGTATTAAGAGAATCCGTTAACAATAATCAGCAATATATGGCAATAAATTCCGGAATGCTTTTGCCCTCAATTAAAGAAAAAATACCTGAAATAAGTGATGGCGTTCGTGTTAAACGCTACTTCGCTTCTGTATCTTACAATGATGTAGCATTTAATGAAAAAAGATTAATTGTAGTTGATAGTAATTTTTTTGAGTTTTTTGATTGGGAGAAAATAGTTGGAGATATAAGTAATGCTTTTAAAAAAGAGGATGCCGTTATTATTTCTAAAGACATTGCACAAAAATATTTCGGTGACGATAATCCTATCGGAAAAGTATTGGAGTTTAATAAAAAGTACAAGGGCGTAGTTAGGGGAGTGATAGAGAAAAGTCCGAAATACTCGCATATTAAAGCTGATTTTATTTTAACTTTAAATTTTCTAAAAAAATTAAATAATGGTGCTTTAACAAATTGGGACAATCAGTCGATTTTTACGTATTTATTATTGGAACCAAATACAAATCCTGAATTTGTTAAAGAGAAAATTATTGAAATTGTTAATAAAGAACTTTCTCACTCAGACGAATCAAGCATTTCATACGGATTACAAGCATTAAAGGACATACATCTGCGGTCGGCAAATATCGGATGGGATATTACAGGACAAGGCAATATCTCGAATATTTATGGTTTTTCGGCAATTGCAGTATTAATTTTATTATTGGCTTGTTTTAATTATATGAATCTGTCAACTGCTCGTTCGACACTAAGGGCAAAAGAAATTGGCCTGAGAAAAACCATTGGAGCAAATCGCTCAAAAATTATTTTCCAATTTCTTATCGAATCATTAATAATTACGGTCTTTGCTGTAATTATTGCAATTATTTCGGTTGAAATACTTTTGCCGTTGTTCAATAATATTATAGGAAAATCTCTTACTTTATACAATTTTTCAGGCGTAAATTATTTATTAATTTTTATAGGTCTAATAATCTTAGTATCTTTAATGGCAGGTTTTTATCCGGCATTTGTGTTGTCCAGATTTAATGCCTCAAAAGTCCTTAAAGGCAATTTCTCAACTGCTTCTCTCCAACTTTTCAAGAAGAAAGGTTTTCAATTACGTTTCAGGCAAATAATGGTAATTATACAGCTCGCAACAACTGTGGGTTTAATTATTGCCGCAATTATGATAAATATTCAGTTGGGTTATGTTAGAAATAAAGGGTTAGGAATTCAAAAAGAACAATTGCTTTCAATTGAAAATCCTTGGGGTGAAAATATGCTGACAAGATTTAAAAACATGAAAAACAAACTGCTAATTTCTCCAAATATTCTTGGTTTTTCGGGTGCCTGCAATGTTCCGGGTGAAGACCTTAATAATCGGACAGGAATATCCATAGTTGGAGATATTGATGATAATAGTGTTAGTTGTGCATTAATTGGAGTTGACAGTGAGCATTTTTCGGTTCTTGAAGCTGAGATTATTCAAGGAAGGGATTTTATTGATAACAGCTTGCCCGAGCAAAAATATTGTATTTTAAATGAAGCTGCTGCAAAAGCATTTAATATATCTGAAAGTCCGATTGGTATTAAGTTTGAAGGTTTTTTCGATGATTCAACTAAAAGAAATATTGGGGTTGTTAAAGACATTCATTATAAATCATTGCATGAATCTGTTGAACCGGCTGTTTATTTTATTTCAGAAGAAGAATATCCTTATTATTTTACTAAAATGTTGATTCGTGTTGAACCTGAAAATTTTGCTTCAACTATCAGTTTTATTAATGATTCATGGAAGGAAATTGCTCCCGAATGGCCTATAAAACTGAATTTTATTAGTGATCGTTTTGAATCAATGTATTCGACCGACAAAAGAGTTTCAAAAATAATAGATGTTTTCACATGCTTGGCTTTGTTTATTTCATTGCTTGGCTTATTTGGCCTGGTTGCTTTTGTTGTTGGCTCCCGAACAAAAGAAATTGGAATCAGAAAAGTTTTAGGAGCAAAAATATATCAAATTTTCAAAATTTTATCTGCTGAATTTATTGTTCTTACAATTCTAGCAAATATTATTATTTGGCCGGTTGTTTATTTTATTATCGAACGATGGCTCAATAATTTTGTTTTTACTACAAATATCAAATTGTGGTTATTTCCCATGTCAGGTTTTCTTGTATTTATCTTGGTTATGTTGATAGTTGTATTTCATGTTCTTAAAATCACGAGGGCAAATCCTGTTGAAGCTTTAAAATGTGAATAAAAATGATTAAAAATTATTTCAAAATTGCAATTAGAAACATTCTGAGAAATAATTTTTTTTCGGCAATTAATGTACTTGGCCTCTCAATAGGCTTGTGTTGTTGTTTGATGCTTTTTTTATTTGTAAAACATGAACTCAGCTATGATAATTTTATTTAAAAACAGCTTACAATCATAAAAAGACATCTCGGATTGATGAATGTAAGGCATCAATTGTCGAATGTTGAGCATTAGTTATTGAATGTGGGGCATCAGTTATTGAATGTAAAGCATCAGGAAAGAATTGTAAGGCGTCATCTATTGTTTGCAAAGCATCAATTGTAATATGTAAGGCATCATCTGTAACTTGTTGAGCATCGAATAAATGATGTAAGGCATTAAATGCAAGTTCTAGAGCATGATTAACAGCTTATCTATGTTTCGGATAATGTGGATTTTAGCACCTAATCTTTTAAGAAGCTAAGGGCAAATCCGTAGTCGTTTCCGTTGTCGCCATCTTTCCATCCACTTGTTGGCTTAAATTTTTCTCCAACATTAAAAACCCGCCGGATTGTATTGTTCTAAACGGGATTGCAGAAAGGGTTTTGGTTTTCAGCGGACACAAAAAAAGGGGAGACCAATCACAATCTCCCCAATTCCAAAATTTATAAAAACCAAAATTTATTTTATTGTTACTTTTCCTGTTTTAACTCCCTCAGAAGTTTCAACCCGAATAATATATAATCCGGATTGAAAAACCGAGGCATCAATTGTAATATCTGTATTATTAAAATTATTGTCAAATATAATTTGACCGGTGAAATTTATTATTCTAACATTTTTAATTGTTTGATCGGAAATGATATTCAAAACATCAGTAGCCGGATTTGGATAGAAGTTAATGTTGGTTGTATTGTTGTTTTTTAAACTAAAATCACTTTTCGTAATATTCAGGATACTGAATTCGCCATCATTTTCGGGGAATATGTTTTGTGAATAAGCATTGACATATTCTTTGTTAAAAGTATAATCGCTTAAAACAAAAACTTGCTTTTGCGAATCCCATATTTTTATGCTTATTTTATTTCCTTTTGTGTATCCTTGTCCGTTAGTAAGAACGCTGAAAACAGGAATAGAATTCTCAAAAACATTGTCAGAAACAATAGTATTTGCACCAACTAAATTTTCTCCATCAAAAACTCCAATTTCATCACCAATATTTAATCCTGAAACATATAAAGTATAAACTGCTTCAGATGGATTTCCACCTTCAAAATTGAATTTTTGGGGTTCTATAAAGACCTTATCAGATGTGGATTTGCTGATTATTTCAGGATAAATTTGTGTGTCGGGGTTTAGCATTTTAACTAATAAACCTTCACCAGGATTAATATCACCAATACTATTTATCCAAACCGGCCCGATTTTTCTAAGCATAAATCCACCTGAATTTCTTACAAAATCAAGGTTATCACCGATAATAGATTCAAAAGCAAGAGAAGCATCCATAGGTTCACTTGAAAGGAAACTGATTATTTGATAGCCTGTTACAAGATCAATTGGAGTTTGGATGTCAGTTACCATGCCTTCGAATTCAATTTCATCAGGGTTTAACATTTTAAACAAATAGCCTTCGGTATTTACCCAATCACCTATTCCATTAATCCAATTAGGGCCGATTTTTCGTAACATAAATCCACCTGAGTTTCTAACAAAATCAAGATTTGGAAGAATTTCAGTTAAAACGTTTTGCATATTGGGGTCATCGAATTCAAGAAATGATGAAACAAACTGGTAGCCTGTATTTAAAATAATATTTTGGGAAATTGCAGTTTCTTCAATAATAATATTATCTATTTTCCAGGAACCAATATAATATGAATCTTCACCATGAGCAACAAAGCGTATTTTAAAGATATTTCCAACAGCATAGTCCGAAATATTATAGGAGAAGTTTGTAAGTGGAATATCATCGTCTTCGTTGGTTAAGTTTTCAATTTGAGTCCACTCTATACCGTTGAAAACATCAATTGACATTTGTTCTAATGTGTTTCCAAAATTGCTAAGTGATAAATCGAAAGATAATTCAATTTGGGATGCATCCCTGCCATCAAATTCATGACTCACAAGATCAAATTCATAATTAGTTTGATATGGATACATTCCGAAAACTACACAGGGAGGAGGATAACCTGATGCAGTAGTAACCCGCCAATTTGCTGCTTCGCGTGTCCATCCATTGAAATCGAAATCATTCGAATCCCAAAACTCAGCGAATGGTAAAGGAAAAGGTATTTCTTCAATTATACCCAAATCTGAAATATTTATATCATCAATATAAACAATATTATCTCCCCAAAAGATTGTTTGCCATGCAAAATAGTAAATGCCATCCGAACCAATAGTTACCGTATCAATGATTTGAGTATAAGCAAGAGCCGCATCACTTTCACGATGAATAAATTCGCCCAAAGAATCTAATTCCGTACATAATCTTAAGTCTAACTGAAAATCACCTTCTGAATCGGTTTTATACCAGAAACTGATTTCGTATGAATGATTGTCTTCAAGGTTAAAACATCTTGAAAATATCCAATCATTAGCAAAAGTGCTTAAGTAATCGAATTTATAAGAATAATCGCCTGTGTGTGCATCCGCTGCATTTTCATAAAGTTCCCATTCATTTTCAAAAGGATTAAAATCAATGGCAGTCCAATTTTCCCTATCGGTCTCGACATTTTCAAAACTCATAGTATAATCAAGCCCATCGAACCAATAATCGCAAGTGTCAACATAAATTG
>Ga0222665_1000112_pt1 | contig 53509 bp, 38 predicted proteins | sample AntAcemetagen653_FD_179853 | JGI IMG/M metagenome (GOLD analysis project Ga0222665, IMG submission 179853) | Saline water microbial communities from Ace Lake, Antarctica - #653 | ecosystem: Environmental > Aquatic > Non-marine Saline and Alkaline > Saline | place: Antarctica: Ace Lake...
TTTATGCCCAAGAGGTTCACCGAGAAATTGCTTATACAACTCAATGATATCTGGATTTTTATGAGAAACTTTTATTGTTGCTCTATCATCAATATCATATAATGATTCCATTCTTGCTATAACATTCTTTTCATCAAAATCAATAGGTTGGCCACCACCACCTATGCAACCTCCGGGACAGGCCATAATTTCAATAAAATGTATATCTTTTCTACCCGCTTTAATTTCATCAAGTAAAATTTTAGCATTAGCTAAACCATTTACGACCGCAAGGCCTAATTCAATTTTTCCAATTTTTAGTTTTATCTCTTTTCGTTTTTCCAATCCTCTAATTTCAGGGATTTTAAAATTTATCAATTCTTTGCCAGTAAGTTTAAAGTAAGCTGTACGAACAGCTGCTTCCATAACGCCGCCTGTTGCTCCAAATAATTTTCCTGCCGAACTTCTAACTCCGAGTGGTGAGTCGGCAATTTCAGGTTCAATATTATGAATATCAATTCCGTAAAGTCTGATAAACTGTGCCAATTCGCGTGTGGTGATAACGGCATCAACATCCGAAATTCCATTGTGTGTCATTTCTTCGCGTTGTGCTTCAAACTTTTTAGCAGTACAAGGCATTATAGAAACGGAATAGATATCGTCAGGTTTTATATTATTTTCTTCGGAAAAATAACTTTTAATAACAGCTCCCATCATTTGTTGCGGGGATTTGCAGGATGAAATATTTGGTATAAAGTCTGTTACAAATTCTTCTGCATATTTAATCCAAGCCGGACAACATGAGGTTATCATTGGCAAAACACCATTATTTTGTATCCTGTCGATAAGCTCAGCTGATTCTTCCATGATTGTAAGATCGGCAGTAAATGATGTGTCAAAAACTTTATCAAAACCAATTAATCTTAAAGCAGCATTAATAATTCCATTAATATCGGTTCCGGGTTTAAACCCTAATTCTTCGGCAACTGAAACAGTAATAGCCGGAGCATATTGAACGACAACTGTTTTTTCAGGATTGTGTAGAGCTTCCTGAATTCCCGGGAAATGATTTTTTTCGGTTATCGCAGCAGTAGGGCATACCAAAATACATTGTCCGCAATTAACGCAGCTCGAAACATTTAATCCTTTATCGAAAGCTGTACCTACAAAGGAATTACTTCCACGACCCATAAAGTCAATTGCTGAAACACCCATAACTTGCTCGCACACCTGAATACATCTTCCACAAAGAATGCATTTCGCCGGATCACGAACTATGCTTGAGCTTGACAAGTCAAGATTATGATCATTTTTTACACCGGTAATTCTACGCTCGGTAATATGATGTTCTTTAGCTAATTTTTGCAAATCACAGTTTCCGGTTCTAACACAAAATAAACAGTCGTCAGGATGGTTAGACAAAAGAAGTTCTACTATTGTTTTTCTTGATTCGATTACTTTTGGTGAATGGGTTTTAATTTCCATTCCTTCTTCGACAGGGTAGGAACAAGCTGTAATCAGTTTCCCTGTTTTAAGGTTTTCAACAACACACATTCGACATGAACCGCTTGGGAAGAAATCTTTCATGTGGCATAAAGTCGGGACTTTAATTCCGTTTCTGTTTAGGACATCCAAAATGGTTTCACCCTTATTGGCTTCTAAATTTCTATTATTTACTTCTATTTGAAAACTCATTTTTTAAAACATATAAAGGATTAAACTATAGATATTGCATTAAACTTACAAGTTTCTTCGCATGTACCACATCCTATGCATTTTTCTTCAACAATAAAGTGAGGTGATTTTTTTGAACCTATGATAGCTCCTGTCGGGCATTTACGCACACAAGCTGTACAACCTGTACATTTATCAACATCAATTTTAAAGGTTCTTAATTCGGTACAAACTCCAGCAGGGCATTTTCTTTCAAAAATATGAGCTTCATATTCATCACGGAACCATTTCAAAGTACTTAAAACCGGATTCGGGGCTGTTTGTCCCAATCCGCACAAAGAAGTTTCTTTAATAACTTTTCCGAGTTTTTCTAATTGAAGAATTCCTTTAAATCGAACAAGAGCTTCGTTACTGCTTTCGTTTTTAGGCCTGTGAGTAATGCTTTCTAAAATTTCGAGCATACGTTTTGTTCCTTCACGGCAAGGAATACATTTGCCGCAACTTTCTCGTTGAATGAAATCCATAAAGAATTTTGCAACATCAACCATACATGTGTCTTCGTCCATAACAACAAGCCCGCCTGAGCCCATCATTGCACCTACTTTAATTAATGATTCATAATCAATTTGAATATCAAGATTTTCTTCGGTAATACAACCACCCGAGGGTCCTCCAATTTGAACCGATTTGAATTTCTTATTATTTTTTACGCCACCGGCAATTTTAAAAAGTATCTCACGAACTGTTGTTCCCATCGGTATCTCAACCAAACCTGTTAAAGCAACTTTTCCCGACAAAGCAAAAACTTTAGTTCCCTTGCTTGTTGTAGTCCCGATTGAGCTAAACCATTCATAACCTTTTTCAAAGATGCCTGCGACATTCGATAAAGTTTCAACATTATTAATAATTGTAGGTTTGCCGAATAATCCGCTAACAGCCGGAAATGGAGGTCTTGGTTTTGGCGTACCTCTTTTGCCTTCAATTGAATTAATTAAAGCTGTTTCTTCGCCACATACAAAAGCTCCGGCACCCATTTTTATTATTATGTCAAAATCAGATCCTGTGTTGAATATGTTTTTGCCTAATAATCCATAATTTCTTGCATCTTCTAAAGCAATCTTCAAACGTTTGATTGCCAAAGGATATTCGGCACGAATATAAACGTATGCTTTTGAAGCTCCAATTCCGTAAGCTGCAATAGCCATTCCTTCGATTAATCGATGTGGATCGCCTTCAATAACAGCTCTGTCCATAAATGCTCCGGGATCTCCTTCATCGGCATTGCAGATTAAATATTTTTGGTCGGCAGTTGTGTTTAAAGCAAATTTCCATTTTTTGCCACTTGGAAAACCTCCACCACCTCGTCCTCGCAATCCGCTTTTTTCAATAAAATCGCAAACTTCGGCTGAAGAATATTTATCCAATGTTGCAAGAAAACTTTTGTAGCCACCATATGCAATATATTCTTCAATATTTACCGGATCAATAATTCCACAGTTTTTCAAAACCAAACGTGTTTGAGGTGCAAAAAACGGATGGTCTTCAATAAAAGGAATGCCTGCCCATATTTCTGTTTTTTCAGATTTAAATTGACCTAAAACATTCTCTTTAGTAATATTTTTGCTAAAAACTTCATCAAGAATATTTTCAACTTTATCACCCGTAATATGCTCAAAAGAAATTCGGTTTTTGTCTGGAATTTTTACATCGAGTAAAGGCTCTGAGGAACAAAGTCCAATACATCCGACTTCGATAAGATCAGCTTCAATTTTGTTATTTGCAATATATTGTTTTGCTGCTTTTATTGTTTTATCGGCTCCTGCACCTAAACCACAAGTCCCTGCTCCAACAAAAACTGTAATTCTTTCGCTTTTTTCTCTTTTAATTTCATCAAGTTTTTCAGTAATACTTTTATCGTATTCACTAATTGAAAACTTTTTTAAAATATTATTGATAAGAAAACTTTTATTATTTGATATTTGGTTCTCCATTAGTTTTCCTCCTGATTTCTAAAATTATCAATAATTTCCTTAACTGATTCTTTGGTTACTTTTGCAAAAAATTCACCATTGACGCAAATTACAGGAGATAATCCGCATGCACCAATGCAAGCAAGTACTTCAATACTAAACAAACCATCTCTTGAAGTTTGTCCAGCTTTAATTTTCAAATGTTTTTCTAACTCCTGTAAAATAATTGCCGAGCCTAAAACATGGCATGCAGTACCTCGGCAAACCTGAATATGATATTTCCCGGTTGGCTCAAACCTGAACTGATTATAAAAAGTAGCAACACCATAAATTTTGCTTGTCGGAATATTTAAATATTCACCTACTTTAACAACAGATTCTTCTGAAATAAATCCTTCATTATCCTGAATTTTCTGCAAAATGGGTATTAAACTATCACCTTTTGCATTTGGATATTCTTTTGCAATTGTTTCAAAGCTTGTTTTCATTCAAATAATTGTTATTATTAATCCACATTCACATCCAGAATTCTAAACTGAGAGGTAAAATATACCACTCAGTTTAATTTCTGATATTTATTTATTACCTAAAAGTCTTTTGATTTCAGGTAAAAGTAAACTTGAATCAACAGGTTTTCTGATAAAACCGTCAATGTGAATAAAAACTGATTTTCCTTCTTCCGATAAGTAATCAATTCCGGCGTTACCGCTTGTAACATCTTTTATTAATATTACTTGTAATTCTTTATATTTAGGGTCTAACCTAAATTCTCTCGCCATTGCCTGAACACTAGCATTTGTAGTTGTTAAAACCTCAATTGAAGTTTGCATTACTACAGGCATTTTATTAAAAGCAGGATCGCTTGTTAATTCTTTAGCCAGTTCAAAGCCTTCGAAATGTGTTGTCATCATTACATCAAGAATTGCCAGGTCGGGTTGTTCTTGTTTGGCTTTTTCAAGGCCTTCTTTTTTATCGTTTGCCGAAATAACTTCATAGCCTTCGTGTTCTAAAATTGTTTGAATAACATTTATAACATCGACATCATCATCTACGATTAAAATTTTTTCAGTTTTCATGGCTTTATTTTTTTGATTGTTAATAAATAATTTTTTTTGATCAAACTATCTTTAAGTTAGGTTGATCTATATTAATATTTTGTTCAATTTCTTTTGATAAAAACAGCCCTTTATCAGGATTTTCAATAATCGACTTTAATAAGTCGTAATTATCACGGTTTTTTGATAAATACCCTCTTGCTCCGGCTGCTAACATCTGACTTATATATCTTTGGTTATCGAATGATGAAAAACCGATGATAGTCATATTTGGGTGAGAGAGAAGAGCAATCTTTGTCGCTTCAACACCGTCAATAATTGGTAATTTAATATTAATAAAAATAATATCGGCATCAATTGTGTTTATAGTTTCGAGAAACTCTTTTCCATTAGATGCTTCAGCAACAATTTCTACTCCTCCAATACTCGAAAAAATTTCTCCGAGTGCTTTTCTGAAGAATTTGTTATTGTCAACTAATATTACTTTTTTTATTTTCACTTTCATTTTTTATTAATTACGAAAGCAAAAGTATTTCAAGAATCATGGCCGGGCAAGAGTGAAAAACGCAATTATATTTTCAGGTAGAAACACCTAATTAATATTTTTAACAATCTGAATAATTGTGCAATAAAAAAATAATTCTATGAAAACAGAAACTGATTTTTTCGAAAAAGGATTAAGGCCTTTGTTGTTGTTAGTTAATTAATAGTATATTAAGGTAGAGAAAATTTAATGTTTTTTTATAAAAAAAATCTAAACCATTTTTTTTAGGGTGTTTTCCCCCGCAAAATTTATACGGAATTTACGTATTTGGATGGAAAATTCTAAAAATTAGGACTGGAATTTTCTTAAAAATTTAGTTTTGAAAAAAAAAGTGAAGAAAAAATATGTTATTACAGATTTGGCCGGACCTGCATAGCCATAACACTTTCTTTATTTTTTCTTTTGAATTACAAAAACAAATTTTTTCTTGAACCGATCACGTAATAAATAGATTACATAAAAATACGGAACAAGCATAGCAATTGAAATCAAGGCTGAAATGCCTTCATTTTCGGTTAGATTTACTAATACTATCAAAACAATAAACATGATTAGAAACGGAAGCACATAAGCAAGTAATACTGCCTGAGAGCCTAATGATTTTTTCATCAAGACTGTAACTTCTTCACCTATTTTAAAATTGATTCCGGGTTGATGATTGACCTCAACAATTTTTTCTTTCATTTCCGAAACATTGCACATTCCCTTCACTTTACAGGATGAGCAGGCAGAGTGAGAAATGATGCTTACCAATATTTTTTCATTATTAATTTCAGAAATTATTCCGCTGTGATGAATATCATCAAATTTTCCAGTCATTTACTAAGATTAATTTTTTATTAGAATTTTTTCGAAAAGCTATTTTATTTTCTATCCTTAACTGGAATATATTTATCCATTTGGAGATTTGTTTGCTCGAGATTTGCCGCCTGTATTGTTAAAAAACCATTTGCGTCAACAGAAACCGACATCAAGTATTCGGGTTCATTCGACGTTTGTTCGTAATTAATATAGGTGATCCCTTTTAAATCATCAGGAGGTGTATTCCCATATTTTTCGGCATCTTTCTTTTGTCTTTTTATCAAATTATGAATTTTTAACCAACTTTTGCTTACAGGAATATTTGCATTTTCAGCAATTATTTTTGCTTGCTTTAATGCGTTTTCATATTGACCCTCGTAAACAAAAGTAATTGAATTAAAGCCTTCTGATGGATTATTGATGGAAGTCATCAATGATTTTTCAGAAACTAAAGTCATATTGCGAGGTTCGGCTAAACCTAATTGATTTGCCCAAAATGGAATTTTTTCTATATTTGATACTGATTTTTTTGCCGCTTCATAATTATCGTTTCTGCTATAATATTTGTCAGTAATCTTTTTCATTTCTTCTTCAGAAATCTCACCTGAATTAACCCTTTTCTCAAGATCCAGTAATTGTTGCTCCATGTTATCAATGGTTTCCATCTTTTCATTAAAATCATTCATTGACTCATTAAGCGTTTGTATAGAATTCTTTACTGAGTCCTGTTTTTCGTCATTAGTTTCAACTGCCGGTTGATCGTAAAGATTCATACACGACTGGGTGAAAAAAATAATTATTGCTGATATTAATAAACAGAATGTTGATTTTTTCATTTATTTATTTTTTGTTTACCGGTATTTTAATGTTTTGCAATTCAATATTTTTTATTCATTTAATAAAGCTAAATTAAATATCTTTTTTTGAAAACAAAGTTATGAATAAAATACATTAGTTGTTTTTGTAAAAACTTTTTACTTTTTGTTATCAACGGAATTATATAAAGCATCTCTTTCAACAGGTATTCGGCCGGCTTGTTTTATTAGGGTTTTTAATTCATCGGTGTTCAACGAAGGATTTTTGTCTTCGGCACCTGCAAGAGAGTAAATTTTTGTTGAATCATTGATTGTTCCATCAAAATCATCAACCCCGAATGATAATGAAATTTGTGATAATTCACGTCCTATCATTGGCCAATAAGCTTTAATATGAGGGAAATTATCTAAAAAAATTCTTGAAACGGCATAGTTTTTTAAGTCTTCAATTACCGAAACTTCACTAATATTTGACATTTCATTATTGGAATTTTTAAATTTTAATGGAATAAAAGCATTGAATAAAGAGGTTTTATCTTGTAAATTTCTAAGTCGGTTTAAATGATCTATCCGATCTGAATAATTTTCTAAATGACCGTAAAGAATTGTAGCATTCGACGGAATACTTAGACTATGTGCAACTTCATGAATTTCTAACCATCTTTTTGAATCGGATTTACTTTTGCATATCTTGCTTCTAAGTTTCTCATTAAAAATTTCGGCTCCTCCCCCGGGTATTGAGTTAAGCCCGTAATTTTTCAACTCTTTTAAACCTTCAAATAATGTCATCCCCGACAATTTTATCATGTAATCAAGCTCGACAGCCGTAAAAGCTTTAATATGAATATTTGGTCGAATTTCTTTAATTCTACTAATAATATTTCCATAATAAAATAAATCACGCTCAGGATGAACTCCTCCGACAATATGAATTTCCCGGATATTGGCATCAGATTTTTTAACAATTTCAATTATTTCATCTGGTGAATACTCCCATCCGTGCCCGGCATTTCTTTCTGAATATGAACAGAATTTACAATCGTGAATACATTTATTCGTCGGCTCAATATGCAGGTTTCTAATATAATAAGTATAGTTTTTATTTTTCTTCTCACGAATATAATTTGCTAATATTCCAAGAAATCCCAGGCCAGCCTCTTTAAATAAAGATAAGGCTTCTTTCTCGGAAATTCTTTCTGAATTAAAAACTTTTTTTGCAATGCGCATTAAGCCTTTTGAAACTGAGGACTGCGAAAGCAAACTTAGATTTTCTTGTTCTGTCATGATTGTTATTGCAAATATTCACACTTTATTTTAATGTTATAATAAAAATGGTTAAATGCTTATATTGTAAATTAGAATACTTCTTTTTTTATAAACAATTTAACAATTCAGATTTCTATACGACTTATCTTGAATCATGCATACTTTCCTAATTATTTAATTAGATATGCTTTAAGATTATAGGTTTCCTCAGAGCAAATGATCTGAATCAAATACATTCCCCTGTTGTTTTCCGCAAGATTAATTTTATAATTTGTTGAATTAATCGCTCTCCAATAAAAAGGAACTTCTTTTCCGAGCATATTAAAAACATTTATTTCTACATCATTAAGTTCCTGAATGCCGAGATAAATATCGACTTCTCCACTTGTAGGATTTGGTGCTATTGTAGGTCGAACCGTAATAAATTTACAAACGGAATCTTGGCTAATATCATTTTTTACAAGTAAACAAGCCTTAAATTTTCCGATTTGCCCATAAAAAATACCGGAGGGATTTTGTTTGTAGGAAATTGAAGGTAGAGCGCCTTCAAAAGTCCAACTCCATTCATCAGGGTCTCCGATGGAAATGTCTTCAAACGAAAGATTTACTCCTACGGGAATTACTAAAGTGTCGGCTTTAAAATTTGCAATCAGATTTTCACAAACATCAGTACCATCAAGTTGATTAACACCTTTATTAATTGGATCAAGCCAATATTTCAGTTGGGTGGTACTATCCTCACCACATAAATCCCATGAATATGAAAATTTCCCAAAAAAATCGGGATCAGTTTTATTGTCACACGTTGCTTGCCCGCCTGTAAGTGTACCAATTACACGTCCGAGATTATCATATAAAGGGCAACCTGACGAACCTCCTTCTGTTACACCATGCCCGTTTTCAGTTTCAGCCCATTTTACTTTCCAGAAATGATCAATAGTACTCGGTATGCCGTTCCACATAGAAGAAATTGTTGGAGTAGTATAAGTGGATATTTTTTTTATATCTCCTTCGGGGTGGTGAATTGCTGTTCCATTTGGACTGGATAAATTATTTATATTCCAACCTCCAAAATATGGATTATAAGACGAAGGAACCCCATGATTTAGTAGCACAAGAAAAAAATCTGAACCTCCCTGCCAAGCAAAACTTGCTTTTTTTGTTGCTCCAACAATTGTATTTGATGAAGGTTCTTCTTGAGGATTTGGGCAATCGGCAGATTCGTAATTGAAATAAAAAATCCATTGACTTATATCATCTTCTGTTGAATATCTTCCGCAATGATCGGCTGTTAGAAAATATGGCATACAGTCTTCCAAAGTATTATTCACTAATGAACCTGTACACCAAGTCGTACCCTTAATCATAATTCTGGCAACACTCCTTTTTTGATTTTGCCAATTATCTCCTTCGGAGCAATTCACATTAACCTCGCAAGGACCGGAACCACCAAAATCATCAGTTCCTTTTGTGAAAAGAAAATCAACAGATCGGTAAGCATATGATATTTCGGAAATACCGATTTCAGGTTTTTCATAAACTCCATAAGGCTGAAAATACTCTAAAATTGTTGTTTCCCCTTGAATTAATTCAGTTGCAAATAATTTATTTTCAGGATTATTTACTTCTGTAAACGCTCCAATTACTTGTGATTTGTCTTCATTATATAAAAATAATTGCCCGCCTTGAGGAATATGGAAATTATTATAATAAATCCCAATTGCCAGAGCATCCTCGGAAGTAATTTTTAACCTCCAAATACGACCTTTTCCCGGAATATCTGTCCATGTACCTGAGTTGATTATATCGAAATTCACTTCGAGAAGTTTTGCAAATCTTAAAGGAGTGGCTTGTTTATCATTCTCGGCATCTTCAATCAATAATTGCTCAACATTTGGTTTTTGCACAATCATTTCCTGAAAATCAGTCTTTAAATTATTTGATTTAAAACTTGGTGGAGTTCCTCCCTGGCTGATCTGTGCAATAAGTAGGCTATTAAATGAAACAAAAAATAAAAAAATTAAAGCTGTATATAAAGATTTCTTTTTAATTATAATCATAATATGTAGTTTATTCCAATAGAAAAACTTTTCTGATTGGATAATAATAATTAGTGTTTCACTATAACACTCGTTAATAATTTGAGGCAAATGTAAGAAATAAGAACGAATCCATTTCTAAAATAGTACTATTATAATTGATATGTCGTTTTTTTTCTAACTTTGACATTTTAATTTTAAAATCCTCAAAAACAAATTAAACTTTTAAATATGAATAAAATAAAAAAAACCCTAAGAGATTCTGCTAAAGCTCGATGGGGAATTCTGGTATTGGTCAGTTTCTTGATGGCTGCAAATTATTATTTTTATGATGCTTTATCTCCTTTAAAAGGTTTGTTGCAGGAAAAGCTTAATTTTTCTTCACAAGACTTTGGGCTTGTAGCCGGATTTTATGCTTTTCCGAATACATTTTTGTTGATGGCAATATTAGGTGGGATAATTCTTGATAAATTAGGAATAAGGCCAACAGGATTTTTGTTTGCGGTTTTCATGTTAATTGGAGCCGTTATAACAGCTTACGGAGCAACAGATTATTACCGAGAAGGTGGGTTTGGATATGGTTTAATGAATTCTTTTTGGTCATCATATTCTCCAGAACTAAAAATGATGTCATTAGGAATGTTGATTTTCGGATTAGGAGCAGAAACAAGTATAGTTGTTGCCAGCAAAGTCATCGTAAAATGGTTTAAGGGTTATGAAATAGCTTTGGCTTTTGCAATTAATTTAGGAATTGCCCGTATTGGAACTGCTCTGGCTTTTAATCTTTCTCCAAGATTATTATTTGAAGGTAACTGGACTTTCCCGATATGGTTTGCCGTAATGTTATTATTAATCGGTTTCGTTGGTTTTTTATTTTATTTAATGTTTGATGTAAAATTAGACCGCCAGCTTAAAACAAAAACCAGCCTGATTGATAAAGATGAAGAATTTCATATTTCAGATTTAGCAAAACTTTTCACTAATAAATCGTTTTTACTTATCACAGCATTGTGTGTTACGTTTTATGCAGGAGTGTTTCCTTTCCTGAAATATGCACCCGATTTTTTCTTTCACAAATATGGGGTCTCGCGAGAAACAAGTGGTGATATTGCTTCATTATTACCTTATGGAACGGTAATTTTTACACCTCTGTTTGGTTGGTTTGTTGATAAAAAAGGGAAAAGTGCCTCCTTAATGATTTACGGATCATTACTCTTATTAATTGTTCATTTATTATTCAGTTTTACATCATTTAACGTTTATGCATTAATGGTGTTGCTTGGTATTGCATTTTCCTTAGTACCGGCAGCAATGTGGCCGGCTGTTGCAAAAATAGTTCCCGAATATAGAATTGGAACAGCTTATGGGGCAATGTTTTCATTGCAAAATCTTGGGCTTTTTGGAGTACCGATTCTTGCGGGATATATGTTAGATGTTACAAATCCGGGTATTACACCCCAAATGATTGAAGAAGGTTCAAAACTATATTATACGCCTACTATTCTGATGTTTGCGGCTTTTGGTGTTTTGGGATTTGTTTTTGCACTTTTACTGAAACGTGACGATAAAACATCGGGGTATGGATTGGAATTGCCGTCGAATGCGAGTAAGGAAGAATGATGTTTTATTACAGTTTTTGGAAATAGTTCATTATTAAACTTAACTTGTTTTTTAATCATTGTATTTTATAATGAAAAGAATTATTTTTATTTTTCATGTTTTACTTATACAATCAATTCTTGTAGCACAGAATGACTTCAAAAAAATTGAACTTCCTATAAATTATGCTCGTAGTTTTGAGTTTATTAACAATGATGATAAAAATGCCTGCTTGTTTTTTAATTTGAGAGAGAGCTATTGCATTATGTTGCTTGATTCAAATTACAGGGTAATTGCTGAGTTTAAGGATAGATTCTATACTTCAATAAACCCTAAATTTGTTGGAAGTATTGCAAATGAAGAAAGGTTTGAGTTATTCTTCAAGCGTGTTGATGATGATGTCTTACTGGTCTTAATTATTGATATTGAAAGTAAAAAACTTACTCGTGTAAAAGATTTCAAAATTTGTGGCAAATCAGAAAAAAAGATCATTTATACCGGTTCCAATTATAGTGGAAATAGAATGATGACTATTTCATTAGATCAAAATGGAATAAATTTCAAGGAACATTTATTTGGTTTAAAAACCCAGGACTCCCATATTCAACTTAAGCCGGTGGATTATAATATTTTCAAAAAATTTGAAAATATTCAATTAGAATCTGATGGTGATTCATTAATTATGCTTTATAGAATCGAAAATATTAAAGAAAAACATCCTTACTACAAAATATATAATTTTGACATTAAAAGTGGATTATATAATACTTTTGATATTGTTTGTAACCAGAAGAAAAAGCAAGATGGCCTCCATTGTAGGTTTCACAAAGATATAGTATTTCTTGGTAATTGTCAATCAGATATTTTAATTTATGACAAATTAAATGGTGATTTGATTAAAGATTTTAATATGGATTGTAATTCTATTATAAGGGATGAAAATATAAAGATGTTAAGATACAGTTATAAATATGATTTGCCGAGGGAAAAGTTTGGACAAAAATATATATTCTTAACCGGAGAGGATAGAATAGACCTGCCATATCTAAATGGTTATTATAATTTCATAAAACATGATACAAATACTTATTTAAAAATTTTTTCCAGATTTTATTATGGTTATTATGGAGAATATTACAATACATTAATATATATTCCTTTTAACTGGGATGAAAAATCAATAATCAAAAATCTACCAGATTTTTTATTGCCATTTTATGATAATATAATTTATGAAATCGATATTCGACAATCAGAAAAAATTACTTTATCAGATCACTTTTGGGGTTTTAATAATGAATTGCTTTTTGGATACATGTTAAAAAAGTCCAAAGAATTTGTAATCGAAAAGGTTAAAGTCCAATAAAATTATTCCAAATTAAATTAAAAATAATAAAGATTGGAATAATGGAATAATGAAGGAAAATTACTGGTATTCAATATATAATAAGAATTACATAATTCCATTCTTAGATGAAAAAAATGAAATTTAATTTTCCGTTTTAAAGCCAGTTCAAAAAACCCATTTACCTTTTACTCATTTTAATATCAATTCCAGATTTATTATCAAATTTATTAAGCCTGTATTTGAAAGAAATCATAAAATACCTGCCAATTGTATTCGATTGACGTTCGAGCAAATAGTTCATCTCGCTTATTCTTTCAACACCTGTGTTCTTATCAAGAAAGTCAAAAACTTCAAGCGTAATAACTCCTCTTTTGTTTTTTAGGAAATAGCGAGTTATTTCGGCTTTTAGTAAAGGAATGCTGATAGAGTTATTGAATGAACTTGCTTCATAACGGTTTATGTCGGCAGTTAACGAAAAATACCAATTATCGTTTGGGGTGTAAATAATATCAGAAAATCCTAAAAGATTATAATAGGTTTTGTTCAAAGAACTTTGAATTGAATATTTTGCATCAGAAATTTGAAAGGTTCCGCCAACACTCACATCCCATTTTTCCTTTTTCCGATTATCGAAACTTAGTGTTAACGAATGGCTAAAATTAGTATTAATATTTTGCTCGCCATTGACCAAATTTATTCCCCGATTCCAGTTTTCATGAAGTTTTGCACTAAAATTCAATCCCACTTTTCTAATAGGTGTCGAAAAATCAAAACTTCCACTAATTCTGTAATCATCTGCAACATTAATTAAACTAAGCATTTGAGTGAGATTTGGCATAATTGTTCGTGACCAGTTGATTTTGTCGGCTGTATAATTTGCATTCAAACTTGCAAAAATTGAGGTGAAAGAGAATTGGTCGAAAAATATCCAGTTAAATCGTAAATCATGGCTATATTCAGGCTTTAAATAACAGTTTCCTTTATACAATTGCAATGGATTGATGTTGTTTACAACAGGCAGAAGCTGATTGGCATTAGGCGAATTAACAGATGACCCGAACGAAACCCCAAGTTGTCGGCCTGTGCTGTATTCATAATGCCATGAAAAAAGAGGTGTAAAATACAATCTGTTATTAATTATTTCATTTTCATTCTTTAACGAATTGCTTAAACGAGCATTTTCAATCCTTGCCGTAAAACTGATTTGGCTTTTTTTTGTATTTCTTTTTATTGAAAATCCCCCACGCATCCAAAAATATTCTCGTGAAAAATCTGGGCTTAATGAATCTGTCAAATGCTCATCACCCGGAGGAATTCCATGCTTACGGTCAAGAGATTCATCAACAATTCCGGCACTAATTGCGGGAACGAAATACCACAGTCGTCCGATTTTTCGGGTTACTGACGTAGAGGCTGAATATCGAAGTAAATTGTTTTTATCTTTTTGAAATCCAAGGTCACGCAAGCTGTCGGTAGTATCGAAAAAACGTGTAAGGTTATCCCAATGTTTATTAGAATTATTATGATTAATTGAAAAATTACCCTTGATTTTTAATAACTTCCAATTACTTTTCCATTTTTTTAAATAGGAAGCGGAAACATTAGCCTTTGAACTATTTGCATCATCATTAGTCAGAGAATTCAGCTTATTCATCAAGAAATCATTTTCAAAACTTTCGGAGAATAAAATTCCTTTTGCCGTTCCATTAGTAAAATTTACGGCACCGTTAATAATCAAATTTTGTGACGAATCAAGTCTGTTTCGCCAACCAAAATTTACCCGATGGGCGCGATTACTTGTATTTTGTTCAAGTTCTTCTTTTTGAATAAAAGAACCCGTTTCAAAGAAATTATTAATAAAAGTGTTTTCTTTTAATTTTTTATCGGCTCCATTCCCAAGATAACTAATATTGAAACGATTATTTTTTCGAGCTTCATAAGTAAAATTTCCGCCAACTGCTCCTGAAGTAACAAGTCCGTTAATGTTTTGCCCGAAGTTGATTGGAAGATCGCTGTCCATTCCAAAACTAATTTGTCCGCCACCTCCATAAAGAAGGCTTTGTAAGCCTCCGTTAAAATCAAGGTAATCGCGAAACGAAAAGCCATATTTATTGACATTGTTTAGCATAGCTAAAGCTGCAAACTGATGTTTCCGTGTAAAACGATAGACTTTTGCCCCGGCTTGATATTTTTCGTCGGTTCCAATTCCGGCTGTTATATCACCAAAAATTGCACTTTTCATTCCATCTTTCAAAACCATATTGATAGTTTTGGAGTAAGTGCCATCATCAATTCCTGTTAACTCGGTTTCTTCAGATTTTTTATTGTAAACCTGCACTTTTTCGATAGCATCTGCCGGTAAGTTTTTTGTGGCGACCTGAGGATCGCTACCAAAAAACTCTTTTCCATCAACTAAAACCTTTTGCACATTTTCACCCTGGGCTTTTATATTTCCTGCCCGATCAACCTGAACTCCGGGAAGTTTCTTTAATAATTCTTCAGCGACAGCATCAGGTTTGACTTTAAAGGCTCCGGCATTGTACTCAACCGTATCTTTTTTAATTAAAATTGGAATTCGTTCGGCACTAACTTGTACTTCGGAAAGATTCATAAGAATCGGTTTCATAATTATAGCACCGAGATTATTACCTTCGGAAAGCGGCAATTTCAAATTCTTATAATAAGATTGATAACCCATATAAGCTGTTTGCAGAACATAATTTCCTGATTTGATGCTTTTAATTTCGAAATGCCCTTCGGCGTTGGTAATTCCGTAGAAAGCCATTGTAGAGTCGCTCGGATTAAGTAAAACGGCTGTTGCATAAACCAAAGGATTACCGTCTTCATCAAACAAATCTCCTTTAAGAATAGTTTGTTGGGCAATTGTGGCCGTACTTAAAAAAAGCAAATAAATAAAGATTGTTTTTTTCATATAGGAATGCCTTAGCGAGAAATTTTCATTATTACTGTTTTACTGTTTCCGCTTTCACCTCCCATTTCTTTGTTTTTTTCTTCAACAATCGATAGAAACTTTTCTTTACTTACTTTTTTTCCTTTTTTGGGTTTCTTCAATTTCTTTTTATCAATTTCTTTCAAATCAATTGATTTTGCCATAATAATATTATCACCGTCATTTGATTCAACCGCTAATATTAAACCCGGAAGATTTCCAAATTCGCCCGGACCCGATGAAATTGGAATTGCAGGAGTGAACCAAACACTTACTTTTTTATCACCATCCCGTTTTGTGGCTTCCTGACAAGGATAATCCAAAATCATTTTCTGGTTTCCGGTTATTTTCCATTCATCTTTTTTTAAATCTGATTCAATTAGGAAAACCCGAGTCATAAATTCTTTTTGTTCAATAATTTTTTCGTTTTTAAAGTCCCGAAAAACAATATCATCCGGCTGGCTAATCATAATTTTTACTCCACCACCGTCCGATTCCTGCTCAATCGCAGCATCATCACTTTGTTCAAGGTTTTCGTAGAGCGAAGCATATTGATTGAAATAAAGAATTTTTTGTGATCGATTTTCTTTAGGCAACATTTCTTGCATTTCCGGAGTCATATTATCTAATTGAATATTGAACTTTACTATCTCTTCATAAGTTACAACACCCTGATCTTTGACTTGGTTTTCATCTGATTGTGAATACGAAATTAATATTATTGCCAAACTTAGAATTGTTAAAATTGTTTTTTTCATGTTTCTTGATTTTAATTAATAAGTAAATTATTTTTTTGTCAAAGATAGATGTAGCAAGGCTTGCCTAAGGTTAATGCATTGCCAATTAAGGTTAATTAAGGTTAATTTAGTGATTGTTGAGAAGGTTTAGTTTATTTTTGTCAACACATTATTGATAATGAAAAAGCAAAAGAAAATATCAACTATACGACTGATGATGATAATCAGCCAGTTGCTGCTTACATTATTTATGGGATATTGGCTTTATACTCAATTCACAGACCACAAAAAGTTATTGAGCGAGGATTTGGAAAGAGGTTTTCGGAAAATAGAGCAACAACTTATTGATTCTATGATAGCAATTAATCTGATTGATCCTATTCTAAAAGACACAAGTAATTATTCGGTTTATCTAATTGATCAGGTAAAAACAGATTCAAATAATATGCCCGCAAATTTTGAATTTGAACATAAAATATCTCCGAAATTTCTGATGCAATTTTCAGAAGACTCTAATGAAATTGCAACTTTATCCAATCATTCAAAAAAAATAAAAAAATTTGGTGTTTCGGTTTTTGATAGCATTTCCGGTTCTGATTCTACAACCATAAGAATAGAAGCCTTACAAGATACGAACAACCAATTATTGTATCAGAGTGTTCGTTTGTTTATAAGCTCTGTTGGGAAATTTACTGATGGGGAGGGAAGTTTTTCTACCGTTTTTTGTTCAAATATTGATACTTTATTATTGAAAAAACTATTCAATGATTTTCTTGGAAATAATTACCGTGGTTTTTCAGTTGATTGGATACCGGCAAATGATTCTGTGGCTGATAAAATTAAACTAAATGGGATTTTTCTTGATAGTCATTTGTTTAAAAATTCTTTTGGTGCTGAAATAAATTCTTATCAAGTCTATCTCTTAAAATCAGTTAGTCCTCAGTTAGTGTTTGCAATTTTATTATTGCTAATCACGGCAATTGCATTTCGAATGGCATATATTAACATGAAAAATCAGAGAAAACTGATAATAATTAAAAATGATTTTATTTCAAATATTTCGCATGAGCTAAAAACTCCTGTATCGACTGTTAAAGTTGCCCTTGAAGCTTTATTGGATTTTGATATGAAAAAAGATCCAAAGCTGACAAAAGAATATCTTGAAATGGCATATAGCGAAATGAACAGATTAGACTTACTTGTAAATCAGGTGTTAAATAATTCAGCTATGGAAGATGGAAATAAATTTATTTTTCCTGAAAACATCAATCTTACAACTTTAGTAAATGAGGTGCTGCATTCAATGCAACCACATTTCGATAGGCAAGAAGCCGAAATAAATTTTCAAACAAATGATAAAGATATTTTTGTTGAAGCCGATAAATTACATATTCATGGCGTTTTAGTAAACCTGATTGATAATAGTTTAAAATATACTCGCAAAAAACCGAAGATTTTAATTGATCTCACTCAAAACGAAAAAGAAACAAGATTGACAATTAGTGATAATGGGTTTGGTATTCCAGATGAATATATTCACAAAGTATTTGATAAATTCTTCAGGGTTCCGACCGGCGACAAGCATAATGTTAAGGGATACGGACTCGGATTAAATTATGCTGCACTTGTAATGCAACACCATGAGGGCAAAATTTCTGTTGAAAATCTTGATGAAGGAGGTTGCAGGTTTAAACTTAGTTTTGTGAAAAAATAATAGGTGATTAATTGAATGAGAGAATGATGAGAAAGCAACATTGGAGAATTTTTTTTGTAGCCATTGATTTATTTTCTACAATTATTTGCATAATCTTTGGGAAACATTTTTTAAACGGATGAAAAAGAAAATTCTATATATAGAAGACGAACCCTTTTTGGGGAAAATTGTTAAAGAAACCTTGGAAAGTCAAGATTTTGAGGTTTTATTAAAAAATGATGGTGCTTTGGTGATGAGTGTTTTCAAGTCGTTTATGCCAGATATTTGTATTCTTGATGTTATGCTTCCAAATGTTGACGGCTTCACTTTGGGGCTTCAGATTCGTAACCAATTTCCCAATCTGCCGATTATTTTTGTAACGGCAAAAGTTGAAACCGATGACCTGATTAAAGGCTTTGAAAGTGGTGGCACCGATTATATTCGAAAACCTTTCAGTATGAAAGAATTGATTGTACGCATTAATAATCAATTGAATATTTTGCATTCAAACCGGCAGATAAATAATGCTAAACAGGAAAAAATTGAGCTTGGGCAATTTGTATTCTTTCAAAACAAATACGAATTAAAGATTAATAATAAAGTCAAAAAACTTTCGCTACGGGAGACAGAAGTGTTAAGCATTTTAACTGCACATCGAAATCAAACCCTCAGCCGGAAAGCTTTGCTGGTGAGTGTTTGGGGTGATGATTCGTTTTTCAATTCCCGTACTCTGGATGTATATATTCGTAAGCTCAGGGCTTATTTGTCAGAAGATCCGCGTATCGAAATTATAACTCTTAAAGGAAAGGGTTATCACTTTATTGTGCCTTAACAAGGTTTTGGTAAGGTTTTTTTTCTGAAAAATACATAAATACATTTCAATTTGAACTTTTCTCTGTGTAACTTTATGCTAATCTGAGCAAATCTGTGGTATAGCTATTACACAGAGGCACTCAAAGAATCCTTAAAGTTTCACAAAGAGAAACTCCATTTTTCTTAACCTATTAAAAACTTAAAATCTGTAAGAAAATTTCTTTTGAAATATATATAGAAATTCCATGCTGGAATTTAATTCCTAACTAAAACCTATGGATTTTCAACTCATAGTTTTTAGTTTTCAGGAAGAAATTTTTCTACTCCTACAAATACTTTGTCAAATAATTTCGAGGCCGAACCACTAAACAAGGCATCATCAACATTGCTTGATGTAATTAAATATTGATTTACCGAATCGGCAGGAAAAGCTTTTAATTCGATTGGATTAAAGTTATTTCCCTCAATTTTTAATGTAAATGCCGCTGCTGGTAATTCATTCTCCGAAACATCATAAACAAAACTTGAGCTTGTCAGTTTTGCAATAGAATTGAGGTATTTTACGGTTTTTGTTGAATCGGCTTGAATTCCGTTTAAAAACCACTTGCCATCCTGTTTTGAAAGTGAAAATGGTTTTTTCATTGTTGATGAATAATCTAATTTTTCAATATCATCCTTATTTAAATCCGTAAGTTTTTTATATCTGTATGAATCTACATCGGCATTAAAATTCATTTTCAGAAATCCGTCAACTGCATAAACAATGTCATCGTCGTCAAGCCTGACAAAAGAAGTAATTATTGGTTGTTGGCGTTGATTAGGATTTTGTTGTTGTTGAGCATTATCGGGTTGTTTGTAAGAAAATTTACCAATAAGCAAATTTAAAGCTTCATCATTGTTTTCTTCAACAATTAGCCTGACAGCCATAGTATCGACAACCTGATATTCTGCCCATTTCGATTTATCGGTTGCAGCAACTCTTTTTACCTTAAGGTTGTTTAATATATTCAGATTATTGATTATAGCGGTTTCATCAGCGAGATATGATTTTCCATCCGAAATCACTTTCCATATATCATTTTCATTAACAATTTTTACTTTGTCACCCTTGCTTGATTCGATAATTAATGTCGTAACATTTGAATTATCAAAATCGGCTAATTTATTCTTAAATGATCTTTCACTTGAGTCAAACATTTCGGAAATAAAATATATTCCGAGAAGAACAATTAATAGAATAATTAATACTTTAACATTTAGTTTCTTAAACATAATTTTCCTCCATTCGTTTAATTCTTAATTTTTTTCTACGTTGCATTCTGATAATTCCATAAATAATAACAATAAAAATAGGTAAAAGGAAATTTCCCCATTTCAATATTGCTTTTGTTCCATCTTCAACCTGATCTAAAGGCCTTGAAGTAACTCCCTTTGTTCTCAGGTTTATTAATCCGGTTGCATCCGACAACCAATCAATTGAATTTACCAATAGATTTACATTATCGGGCTGTAATTGCTGTGCTTGCTGTCCTTCACCGTTTATAGGGAAATCTCCGTCACCAATAAGAATTATTTTTGAAACCATGTCTCCGGAAATCTTCCCACTAAGAATTGCCGCAACCGTAATATTTGATAAAGGAAGATCGGTGTTTTTCCATTTTTTATTCACATCGAAATAAACAGGTAGTGATTGTGTGCCTGATTTTTTTGATGTTTTTGCAATAGGCGTAAAATGAAGAGATGTATCGCCAACATAGGAAATTGAACTTATGAAAGGCATTACAACTTGTTCTAATCCTTTAGTTATAGGGTGGTCTTCAAAATTTGTAATTATCGGCATATAAGGAAATTTCACTTGTTGAGTAAAATTAAACATTCCGGCTTGTTGTCTGACACCAACAGTACCGCAATTACCGTCAACAACGAAATTTTCTTCAACAATAAGCCCTTTATTTGCTAACCATTTTTCAAGGCCTGTTTCTAATGAAGTTCCTTGAGCTGTTTGCATATCGGCATTTACTCTATTCATAGCTATAAATAAATTTCCGCCTTTTGATAAATAATTGTCAATTTGTGAAAATTGATAATCGGTAAAGGTGTCTGCCGGTGAAATTATTGCAATAGTTTTAAATTTACTTAAATTATCAATTGTATCGCTGATTGTTACCGGTTCAACATTATATAAAACTGCAAGTTGAGATAAAACCTGACGGAACGACGAAAGCGAAGGTTCGCCCTGTCCCTGTAGAAAACCTATTAAAGGTTTATCGTCAATCGCAATTTTTTTAATTGCCGACGACAAAGCGTATTCCATTGCAGTTCCGGGTTGAATCAGGGGAATTGTTTCGGTATCTTCACCCATTTGAATTTTTGCACCGAGAAATACTTTTTGTTGTTTCACCTGATCTTTTTCGCGAACATTAATTACAACCGGACGAATTCCTCCTTGTATGGCTTGTTGTTCGACAGCTTTGTCTTTGTTCGGATCAACAAATTCGTAAACAACCATACCTTTCGAAACCGTTGAGTATTCCACAAGCAACTCTTTGAAATCGCGTTTCGTTTTTGCAATTCCCTGAGGAAGGTCTTCGGTAAAATAGGCTGTTATTGTAACCGGTTCGGGTAATGATCTTAAAATATCTTTCGTTGCTTTACTCAAAGTATATCTTTGGTCGGCTGTAAAATCAAGTCGAACGAAAAATTTATCTGATATAACATTTATCAACACGAGTATGATAATTATTAATAAGATCTGTGATGTTATTGATTTTTTGTTTTTCATTTTGTTTTAATTTCTAACGGTTAAAAGTCGTCCGTATGGATTTCCAATTTCAGTATTTTGTAAATTGTTATTATAAATACCTAATTAAGTCAATCTTCGTTTTCTAATATTTACTTCGGTAAGAACAAGCCCGAGGAAAATAATTGATAAGAAGAAAATTATATCTTTTGAATCAATAACACCTCTCGAAATTGATTCAAAATGAGTAGAAACACTTAGGTAATCAAGAAGTTTTCCTAAAAATCCACCAACACTTCCTGATAATATTCCGAATATAATTTGAAAAAATATTCCGATAAATAAAGCCAGTAAATATCCTACTATTTGATTATTAGAAATACTGCTCGTAAAAATTCCTATGCTGATATAAGCGGCACTCATAAAAATTAGTCCTAAATAACCTGACCACACAGCCCCATGATCGATTGGGCCTAAGTTTGCAACCGAAATATAATAAGGGATTGTTAAAACAAGTGCTATTATTATTAATATTAAAGTAGAGAAGAATTTACCAAGAACAAGCTGCCAATCGCTAATAGGTTTAGTCAGTAATAATTCTATGGTTCCACTTCTGTTTTCTTCGGCAAATTGTCGCATAGTCAGAGCCGGAATAAAAAAGAATAATGTCCAATAAGCAATTCCAAAAAATGATTGTAAACTTGCTTGTTGTACAAAAAACACATCCGATCCGAAAAGCCAGGTGAAAAAACCACTAAAACCGAGAAACAGAATTATCATCACATATGCCATTAGTGAATCAAAAAATGATTGTAATTCACGTTTGGAAATAGTCCATATTTTTTTCATTTTTTTCTAATTTTAAATGTTTTTATGTTTCCGATAATTAATTCATTGTAAGCTCACGGAAAATGTCTTCCAATTTGGTTTCAATAGGAGTCATTTCTGTCAACACCCACGATTTTTCAACACATAAGTTAAAAATTGATTTGCGTGAGGATTTTCCATTCTTGCTTTGAATTTCAAAAGACATATTGTTTTTATCGATAAAATCGACTAAATCAATATTTTCAATTCCTTGTAATTCGGTGAAAACCTCATCTGCAGTTGCGCCTTCAATTGTAACTTTAACAATTTCTTTGCCCTGAGCTTGCTTTTTCAAATCTTTAGGCGAACCGTCAGCAACAATTTTCCCTTTGTTGATTATCAACATCCTGTCGCAGGTAGCTTCAACTTCAGCTAAAATATGTGAGCTTAAAATAACGGTTTTTTCCTTTCCGATTTGTTTAATCAATTCACGAATTTCAACAATTTGGTTTGGATCAAGGCCGGCAGTAGGCTCATCAAGAATGAGAACATCGGGATCGTGAATTAAAGCCTGTGCAAGGCCGACACGTTGTTTGTAGCCTTTCGAGAGTTCGGCTATTCTTTTGTGTTTTTCACCCTCCAAACCACAAACATTTACCATTTCAAGAATTCTTTCTTTAATCATTGATTTATCAACACCTTGTAATTCGGCAACAAATGTCAGATAGTCGATTATTGCCATTTCCTGGTAGAGAGGATTGTTTTCGGGAAGATAACCAATGTGTTTTTTAACTTCATCGGCCTGATCTACAACCGAAAGATTTCCTACGGTAATATCACCTTCTGTGGGTGTAAAGAAAGTTGTAATTGCCTTCATGGTAGTAGTTTTGCCGGCACCATTTGGGCCAAGAAAACCTAAAACTTCCCCGGTTTTTACTCTGAAAGAGATATCATCAACAGCTATGGAAACACCATACTTCTGTGTAAAATTTTTTACTACAATATCCATAATTATAAAATTTTTTGCAAAAAAAACAAAAAATAATGTTTAATCCCAAGATAATCATAAAAATTTAACATCTATTAACAAATTATTTATTTATAAGAATCTAATATTTTGTTTTTTTAAATAAAATGCTTTTTGTTACTTTGTTAGAAATTTAATTTTAACACGTTTTACTTTTGATTTTATTATTTCAAAAAATGAATAAAAAATAGAGATTTTTGAAATAAATAATTAAATGTGAATATAATAAATGCTGTTGATTAACAAAAAATAAAAATTAATGAAAAAGCTTTTATCCACCTTATTCATTTTGACTTTCATCACGAGTTCAATCTGTGCTGATGAACTTTTTTATTTATCCATCAGAGGAACATGGGATATTAATAAGGATAATTCACGGGCACAATTTGGAGGTAACAATGAATTAATTAATGAGCATTTTCATACTTGCTATCCGGTATTTCTTGGTCTTGAGCATGTAAATGATATTTGCCAAGTAGATTTTACAGTTACTTCCAAAGGAATTATTGAAAACATAGAAATTAAAGATGGAATTAACCAAATATATGACCTTTATATAGTTCAGATTATTGAATCAACAAGTGGCAAATGGAGACCGGGGATACAAAATGGGATTAGATTAGAAGAAGATATAACAATATGGATAAATATTTATAAAGGAAAAAAACTTAAAAAATCCCTGCTGAAAAGTATTGAAAATGCTGAGAAATTAATTGAAAAAGGAGACTACGAAAATGCAATTAAAAACTTAGATATCGCATTGACTTATGACAGACTTAACACAAAAGCAATATCTTTAAAAGTAACTGCACTCCAAAACTTAGGGAAAAGTGATGAGGCATGTAGTCTGCTAAATGAGAACAAGATTTACTATTCTCAGAAAATTAATGACCTAATAAACTTAAATTGTAATAAGTAAAAACGCTTGCTAATGTATAAAAATATGAACTGATAACACACTGGATAATTCATTTAAATATAATTATATATCTATTCGTTTAACAAACTGATATATTCATCACATCAACTTGCTTTTTTGTGATGATCTTTCTGGTTTTTTGTAGTAAAAACTATCTGATAAGGAATTTGTGTATAAGTACACCTTATCGTTATTGGTATTAACCCTTTCAGGATTAATTTTTTATTCCTGTCTTGTTACCCTGTACTACGTACAGGGCTATTCAAGTTAAATCCGCTCTGCGGATTTTGTGAACTTCTTTTTATCTTTTTCAATTTAAAGAAAACAAATCTTAAAAAATATGCTATAAACAAGCTATTATACCCACTCACACATCAAAATAATATTTAGCAAAATTATAGACTATTTAAAATATTTCCATAAAACATCATCAGGAACCGGAGCTATAACTTCCATTTTTTCTTTTTTGACAGGATGGATAAATTCAATTTTTCGTGCATGTAAATTAATTGAAGCGTCTTTGTTTGTGGTATGATACCCATATTTAATGTCTCCTTTTATTGGAGAACCGATATGTGCCAATTGAGCTCGAATTTGATGATGTCGTCCGGTTAACAGATTTATTTCAAGTAAATAAAATTTATCGCTCTTTGAAATTAAATTGTATTTTAATTCAGCTTTTAACGCACCCTCTGTTTTTTCTGAGCAGATAAATGATTTATTTTTCTTTTGGTTTTTTTTCAAAAAATTTATCAGGTGAGCTGATTCTTTTTCCGGTTTGTTTTTAACAATAGCCCAGTAAGTTTTATTAATTTCTCTTTCTTTTACCATTTTATTTAAACGACTCAAAGCTTTTCCTGTTTTTGCAAAAATTATTGCACCGCTAACCGGACGGTCTAGCCTATGAACTACTCCCATGAAAACATTTCCAGGTTTATTATATTTTTTTTTAAGATGAGCTTTTAATTTTTCGCTTAAAGGCTCATCGCCGGTTTTATCGCCCTGAACTATTTCAGATGATATTTTATTAAAGACAATTAAGTGGTTATCTTCGAATAAAATTCTGTTTTCGATGAAATGGGTCAAGATCAATTTATTTATTGTTAAATTCAAGGTTAAAACTCTTCAATTTCATTATTTTACTTCAGTTCTATAATTTTTTTTAATATCGAATACTGATTAACGAATTTTGAATAATGAAGTATATCCAATTCTATGTTTACTAACTTGTTAATCTGGAAGTTCTTTAAATCATTATTCATCATTCCTTGTTCGTTATTCGAAATTCAACTTTGGAATTTTATTCCTTACTCAAACCTATGAATTTTCAATCCATAGTGGTTTATTTCCAAATCTTTATAAATTTCATAAAACAGAAAATGTTATATTAAATTCAAATTCCTTGGGCTACAATTCGCAACCTGCAATCCTAATACTGCTCTCGCTCATTCGGAAAATTCATTGATTTAACATCCTGAATATATGCATTCACCGATCCTCTAATTTCTTCACTAAGGTTATGGTAACGTCTAAGAAAACGAGGTGAAAATTTCTGAGTAATTCCTAACATATCATGTAGAACCAACACCTGTCCGTCAACATTTTTGCCGGCACCAATTCCTATAGTCGGAATTCTTAATTCATCGGTAACTTGTGAGGCAAGAGCGGCAGGAATTTTTTCCAAAACAATTCCAAAGCAACCTGCTTCATCCAATAAATGAGCATCACCTACTAATTTATCAGCTTCATCTTGGTCGGTAGCACGCACAACATAAGTACCGAATTTATGAATAGACTGAGGAGTAAGTCCGAGATGCCCCATTACAGGAATTCCTGCCGACAAAATCCGGTTAACCGATTCGAGAATTTCTTTTCCGCCTTCAAGTTTTACGGCATTTGCACCCGATTCTTTCATAATTCTGATGGCCGAATTTAAAGCTTCCTTAGAGTTTCCCTGAAAAGTACCAAACGGCAAATCCACAACAACTAAAGCTCTGTTTACCGCCCGCATAACCGAAGCCGCATGATATATCATTTGATCAAGGGTTATGGGTAAAGTGGTTTTATAACCGGCCATAACATTTGAAGCTGAATCACCTACCAATATTACATCTATTCCGGTCTTGTCAAGCAATGAAGCCATTGAATAATCGTAGGCTGTGAGCATGGAAATTTTTTCACCCTTTAACTTCATTTCCTGAAGTACATGCGTCGTTATTTTGGAAATCACTTTATTATTAGACATTTCAGCAAATTATTTAATTTGATTTTTTACAAAATTACTAAGTTTTTTTATTCTAACAATAAAAAACTCGATTCAAGTTTGAGTTTTAATAATGATAATCACTTGTATAATCCTGACAGGTTTTTAAAACCTGTCAGGATTGACTCTACTCTGCCGGATAAATTATAATAAATTATGAAAATTCAAGTTTTTATACAGGAGTTTTATTCCGAAAATATTTTATGGAAATTATTAAAAATTACTTCGATAAACTTTCTGAAAAAAAGGAAAAGCAATTTGAAAAATTACAAGAACTTTATTCGGAATGGAATTCTAAAATAAATGTTATTTCACGAAAAGACATTGATCATCTTTACGAAAGACATGTTTTGCATTCGTTGAGCATAGCAAAAATCGTTGAATTTAAGGAAGGAACTAATATTTTAGATATTGGAACAGGTGGAGGTTTTCCGGGAATTCCGCTTGCTATTATGTTCCCCTCGGTTGACTTTTTATTAGTTGATTCTGTTGGGAAAAAAATTAAAGTTGTTAATGAAATTAAGGATGCTTTGGGTTTAGAAAATGTTAAGGCTTCGCAAATTCGTGCTGAAAATATTGACGAAAGCTTTGATTTTGTTGTGAGTAGAGCTGTTACAAACTTACCTGATTTTATTAAAATAGCTTCTTATAAATATTCAAAAAAAGGATTTAACGAAATTCCCAATGGAATAATTTATTTAAAAGGCGGTGATTTTGAAAATGAGCTAAAAAATTTAAGAAAAAAATACAAAGTATATAATATTGAAGATTTTTTTGAAGAAGAATTCTTTCAAACGAAAAAAATTGTACATATTTATTAACAAACATGACTTTTAAAGTACTGTAAATAAAATCAAAATTTGCTACATTGGAAATTGTTGAGAAAATAATTTTAACACAAAAAATATTTTCTCTATTTTAGCACGTTTTAAAATTGATTTTTGAAAGCATTTACTTTTTATATTAGCATTTAAATAAATCCCAAAAGCAGAAGCCTTTTGAATTTTTAAAAACTGAATAATTTTAAATTAAATATATATTATGGAAGCAATAAAAAGAACACTTAGAGATTCGGCTGCATTAAGATGGCTGGTCTTGATTTTAATTAGTGGAATCACTTTTGGTACATACTGGTTTCAGGATTTCTTCTCAGGGATTAAACCTTTAATGATTACCGAAATGGGTATTACAAGTAGCCAGTTTGGGACACTCATACAGTGGACTACCTGGGCTAACGTATTTGGTATGATAATTATAGGAGGTATAATTCTTGATAAATGGGGAATCAGGCTTACGGGAATAATATTTGGATTACTCGCAGTAGGCGGTGCTGCTCTAACAGCTTTAGGTGCTGCCGGAGCCTTTTCATCAGACGTTGACAGTCAGTTGTGGACAATGATGATTGGAAGGTTAATATTTGGCTCAGGACTTGAAATAATGTGTGTAATTGCAATGCGAACCATCGTAAAATGGTTTAAAGGATATGAGCTTGCTTTAGCAATGGCTATTAATATGGGATTTGGCCGATTAGGTTCAACTTTAGGGCAGGCATTATCAATCGATATCGGAGCAGGTACAGTTTCACCGGCAGTAAACTTTGCTGCAACTTTGATATGTGTTGGATTCCTTATGTTTTTAATTTATATGATCTTCGATGTTAAACTTGATAGGCAAAGCAAAGGACTGGCAATTGATGGCGAGGATGAATCATTTAAATTTTCTGATCTTATTAAACTTATCACAAACAGATCATTCCTGTTTATTGCTTTACTCTGCGTAACATTTTATTCAGCAGTATTTCCATTTATGCAATATGCACCTGATCTTTTAATAAATAAATTTGGTTTTACATATAATTTACCTGAAAATGGTGATATAATATTGTTTGGCAGCAAAGTTTTGGGGAATTTATCCATTTATCTCGGCCTATTTATTTTTGCTCTTGCCATCACACTGGTTCCATCAAATATCAAAAGCAAAAACGGAAAAATCGGATCAGTAATTATAATTCTAATAATATTTGTTGTTTTTATTTATTCACTTTCCGATACTTTATCACTTTGGTTAAAAAACGGGCCAAAAACTGCAAGTTTAATTCCTCTCGGATCAATTCTGTTTACTCCGATATTTGGTAAAATCGTTGATACAAAAGGAAGGGCAGCCTCGTTGATGATAATGGGAGCCTTGTTGTTAATATTCGCTCACCTTACATTATCAATTTTCGATAATATTATTCTCGGGTATTTTGGATTATTGGCACTTGGAATTGCATTTTCACTCGTCCCTGCTGCAATGTGGCCTTCGGTTGCGAAAATTGTTGCCGAAAACAGATTGGGTACTGCTTATGCCGTAATGTTCACGATACAAAACTGGGGACTAAATGCTTTCTTTAAAGGTATAGGTTGGGTATTAGATAAATCCAATCCTACCGTGGTTGCTGAGATTGAAACTGCAAGAGCAAACCTTGAAGCTCAGGGCTTAAGCAAGTTTGAAATTAGTAATAAACTGCAGGAAATGCAACAAGTTACTCACGAAATTCAGGCTTTCGATTACACAACTCCTATTTTAATGTTGGTAGGATTAGGAGTTCTAGCAATATTTTTAGCATTCATGCTTAAAAAAGCTGATAAAAAACAAGGCTATGGCCTTGAATTACCTTCAGGTGCAAAATCAGCTCGCGACCTCGAAATTGAAAATGAAGCAAATGTTCAATAAATATTTTCTGAACTAAAATATAAAACCCGCAATGGAATTTCTGTTGCGGGTTTTTTTTGCAATTTTTTAAAATATTTATTTCGTATTGATTTATTTCAATCAAATGAAATCAATATTCATTCTACAGTTAGGTGCAAACAAACTTTGGCCCAAAACCATGTTCTTCGTACGAAGGAATCGGTATAAATAAGAAAACTTATTCATCATCAGAAGATAAGTCGTTGGTTGATACTTCGGATTGGTGGCATGGTGGCTCATGGATTATTTATGGTGCTGTCGGAATAATAGGGGTAATCGGGCTTTTTAAATCTTGTGGATGAAGCCTATTGTTTTCATTTAAGAGATTTTATCAATAGATAAAAATAACTATTATATTTATTCTTACTTTTGTAAAGTATATAATTAGTAAAGATGAAAAACTACTTAGATAATATTACTATTGACCCCGAAATTTGTAATGGCAAACCCACAATCAGGGGGATGAGAATAACTGTAAAAACAATTTTGGAATACCTTGCTGCAGGTGAAAGCGTTGAAAATATTTTAGAAGCTTATCCTATTTTAAAAAGAGAAGATATTTTTGCCGCACTTCAGTATGCTTCTGCTATTCTTGATAAAAACTTATCTTCTTCTCCGCAATTATCTTTATAAAAAATAATGGAGTATTCTTTTCTTGTTGATGTAAATTTACCAAAGTATTTTAAGTTTTTTAGTACTGATAGATTTTTTCACGTAATTGATATTGATCCGTCAATGACAGATTCAAAGATATGGCAATATGCTTTTGAAAACAACTAGGTTATTTTAACAAAAGATTCTGATTTTTATTATAAATGTATTCTGTCTTTCAAAAGCCCAAAAATTGTTTATTTTCAATTAGGAAATTTGACTTTAAACGAGTTATATGATTATTTTAGCATAAATTGGAAAAAGATATTATCACAATTATCAAAAGGGAATCTTATTATTGCAAAATCACATTCAGTTGAGGTAATTTTGTAATTCTTTTTTACGAAGGTAGTAAAAATTAATTTTCAGTAAAGTTCAACTAAGTAAAAAAGAAATAAATTGTACCTTTGCTCGTTGAATCATTTTTATAAATATATTAAATAATTAAAATAAATAATCGGAGGAAATATAATGAGTAAAGTATTAAGCGGCTTAAAGCCGGCAGCATTATGGAAGAATTTTGAAGCGATGTGTGCCATTCCGAGGCCATCGAAAAACGAAGAAAAAATTCAGGCCTTTGCAAAGAAATTTGGAGAAGACCTAAACCTTGAAACAATGGTTGATGAGGTCGGGAATGTAATAATAAAGAAAGCTTCAACTTCCGGTATGGAAGATAGATTAACTGTAGTTTTGCAGGCCCATCTTGATATGGTTCCACAAAAAAACAGCGATATCGATCATGATTTTGATAAGGATCCTATCCAAACTTATATTGAAGATGGTTGGGTGAAAGCAAAAGGAACAACTCTCGGTGCCGACAATGGAATCGGGGCGGCAGCAGCAATGGCGGTTCTTGAATCAAAAGATATTCCTCACGGGCCAATTGAAGTTTTATTGACTACTGACGAAGAAACTGGAATGACTGGTGCTAACGGATTAACACCGGGTTTACTGGATGGAGATGTTCTTATAAATCTTGATTCGGAAGACGAGGGGGAATTATATATTGGTTGTGCAGGTGGAGTTAATACAAATGTTGTTTTTGATTTTCAGAAAGATAAGGTTCCAACTGACTCAACTGCATTTAAAATCAATGTAACAGGTTTAAGAGGAGGCCACTCAGGGCTTGATATTAATTATGGTAGAGGAAATGCCTGTAAAATAATAAACAAATTAATGCTTGATGCCGATAAATTCGGTCTTAGGTTATCTGAAATTGATGCCGGAAGTCTGCGTAATGCAATTCCTCGTGAAGCATTTGCGATAGTTGTTATTCCCAATTCAAATATCTCTGGATTTGAAAATCATGTTAAACAATTTGCAAATTCGGAAAAAGAATCATTCAAAGAAACCGATTCGGGATTAGATATTAATATTGAAAAAACTGCAATGCCAGATTTTCTAATTGATACAAAAACTCAAAAGAATTTATTTAAAGCTATCGACAAATGCCCAAATGGGGTAATTGCCATGAATAAAAATATGCCGAATGTTGTTGAAACTTCGACTAATCTTGCTGTTGTTAAATCAGGAGACGGAAAAATTGAGGTTGCTTCCTTGCAAAGAAGTGCGGTTGATAATGACAGGGATAAGGTTGCTAAAGATTTTTATGATGTTTTTAGAAATGCAGGAGCAAAGCCTGAATTTTTAGGTGAATATCCGGGTTGGAAACCAAATGTCGAGTCAGTCATTTTGAGTGAAATGAAAGAGATTTATAATAGGAAATTCGGAAAAGTACCTGATGTTAAAATTATTCATGCTGGTTTGGAATGCGGTATTTTGGGAGCGGTTTATACAAATTGGGATATGATCTCATTTGGCCCGACTATCAGAAACCCTCACTCTCCCGATGAAATGGTAAATATCGAAACTGTTGAAAAATTTTGGGAATTTTTAATTGAAACATTAAAACATATTCCAAAGAAATAAATTTATTATTAGTAAAGGCATTGATTCCAATGCCCTTACTAATTTTAGAAAAAAGTAATAAAAATTTGTTCAAATAAAAAAAAGGAATACCTTTGCACTCGCAAAAAAAATGAAAGAAAATGAGTAAAAGAACGTTTCAACCATCGAATAGAAAAAGAAGAAACAAACACGGTTTTAGAGAAAGAATGTCCACAGCAAACGGACGTAAAATCATCAAAGCCAGAAGAGCAAAAGGAAGAAAAAGACTTACTGTTTCTGATGCAATGTAATTTCATTTCCTAATCAGGACTTGGTATTATTTGAAAAAACGATTTTGTTTTATTATATTTTAAGAAGATAATTTAATGGTTATCTTCTTTTTTTGTTTTCCAAAATTTTTTACTTCAAAAAATAGAATTTATTAAAAATATTGTCGTTAATTTGAATATTATAATTGATTAGATTTTTCTGATATGTCAAAGGTTTTATTGGTTTTATTTTGGATAATTGTAATTTATTATTTCTTTAAATGGGCAATGCGATATATTGCTCCTTTTTTAATGAAAAAATATGTTAGAAAGGTTCAAAAAAATTTCGAAGAACAAACCAATAATAATCAGCCGAAAAAAAAGAAAGATTCAGTAAATATTGATTACTCCCCCGAAGATAATCAAAAACAACAGAAAGACAATCTCGGCGAATATGTTGATTACGAAGAAGTGGAATAGACTCTTGAAAATCAGTCATCAGTCTCCAGTCATCAGTCATCAGTCATCAGTCATCAGTCTCCAGTCATCAGTCTCCAGTCATCAGTCTCCAGTCTCCGCTATAATTTTTTTTCGAATAAATTTTCTTTATGTATCTTTGAGCCATGTTAGAAATTTTGAAATAAGACGAATATTTAGAAAATGTTATTATGAAAGAATCCCCGATAAAAAAACTGATTCCTTATTTTGTTGCAGTTATAATTTTTTTAATTATTACTATGCTTTATTTCAGTCCATTATTTCAAGGCAAAAAACTTCAGCAGGGTGATATTACTCGTCATAAGGGCATGTCAAAAGAGATTGCGGATCATCGTGAGAAAACCGGAGAAGAAGCATTATGGACTAACTCAATGTTTGGGGGGATGCCTGCTTATCAAATTTCAGTAAAATACAAAGCAAACCTTATTTCTTATGTTGATAGAATTTTCAGGTTGGGATTACCAAATCCTGCCGGATATGTTTTTCTATATTTTCTTGGGTTTTTCGTTTTACTGCTGATTCTCGGCGTTGATCCGTGGATTAGTATTGCCGGAGCAATAGCTTTTGCCCTTTCCTCATACTTTTTCATAATTCTTGAGGCGGGGCATAATTCAAAGGCACATGCAATTGCTTATATGGCTCCCGTATTAGCCTCAATTATATTAAGTTTTAGAGGGAAAGTTCTTTTGGGAGGGATATTAACAGCTTTGTTTCTTGCTCTTGAATTAAATGCCGGTCATCCGCAAATATCTTATTATTTGATGCTGATTGTTTTGGTGTTAGGAGTTTTTGAGTTGGTTGATTCCATTAAAACAAAAACATTATTAAGATTTTTGAAAATAACGGCGGTTTTAGTAGTTGCGGTTATTCTTGCAGTTATGACTCATGTTACAAGTCTCTGGGCTACTTATGAATATGGAAAAGATACCATTCGCGGAAAATCGGAATTAAGTATTGATGAAGAAAATAAAACTTCGGGCCTTGATAAAGATTATGCAACCGACTGGAGTTATGGAATTGCAGAAAGCTTTTCGTTGATGATACCAAATGCCAAAGGTGGCGAAACCGCCTCGCTTGGAGAAAATGAAGTTGCTATGAAAAATGTTGATCGTCAGCTTAAGCAGGCAATAGCCGGAAGCAATCAATATTGGGGAGATCAACCTTTTACTTCCGGGCCGGTTTATGTCGGAGCAATAGTTTGTTTCCTGTTTGTTTTGGGCTTATTTATTGTCGAGGGCCGATTGAAATGGATTTTATTAACAGCAACTTTGTTATCGGTTTTTCTCGCCTGGGGTAAGAATTTCATGCCTTTAACCGATTTTTTCCTTGATTATTTTCCCGGATATAATAAATTTAGAGCTGTTTCAATGACTATGGTTATTGCCGAATTATGCATGCCAATACTTGCTATTCTTGCTCTTAACCAAATATTTAAAAAACCTGAAATAATTAAGGAAAAGAAAAAACAATTTTTTATTGCTTTCGGATTAACAGGCGGCTTGGCTTTGATTTTTTATTTAGTTCCCTCAATTTTTAGTTTTCTTAGTAGTAACGAAATCATTCAATTTAGAGAATACAGCAAACAGGGAATTGATCAGAATCAATTGAATATGTTTATTTCCGAACTTGAAAACGCAAGGATTGCGATTTTTAAAGCAGATGCTATTCGAAGCTTTTTATTTATTTTGGCTGTTGCTATTATTATTTGGTTGTATTCATCTAAAATAATTGGAAAACAAATACTTGTTCCAATTATTATCATTCTTTTCGTTATTGATTTGACACCGATTTGTTATCGTTACTTGAATAAAGATAATTTTCAAAGAAAAACTAAGGTTGAAAAACCATTTTCTCTAACCAGAGCCGATAATGATATATTAAAGGATAAAAGTCTTGATTATAGGGTTCTGAACTTAGCTGTTAATACTTTTAATAATGCAAGTACATCATATTATCATAAATCAATTGGTGGATATCATGGTGCAAAATTACGTCGTTATCAAGAGTTGATTAATTTTGATATTATGCCCGAAATCCAACAATTAAAAACAACACTTTCCGAAAAACCGGATTATTTATCAATTTCTTCAGCTTTATACAAGTCAACAGCCTTAAATATGTTAAACACAAAATATATAATTATTAATCCATCAGAAGCTCCTCTCATGAATAAATTTGCACTTGGAAACGTTTGGTTTGTTAATGATTATAAAATTGTTGAAAACGCCGATGCTGAAATTGCAGAGATAAAAAATATTGATCCTTTGAAAACGGCAATAATTGATAAAAGATTTGAGAGTGATTTAGAAGGATTTAAAATCAAAAATGATTCTTTATCCGGAATCATTTTAACAGATTATAAAGCCAATCAACTGATTTACCAATCGGAAGCAAGTAAAGACAGATTGGCTGTGTTTTCTGAAATTTATTATGATAAAGGTTGGAATGCTTATATTGACGGTGAATTACACCCTCATTTTAGGGCAGATTACGTTTTGCGTGCAATGATAATTCCGGCAGGTAAGCATAAAATAGAATTCAAGTTTGAGCCAAGAGTTTATGCTATCGGTGAGGTTATTTCGTTTATCGGTTCATTAATTCTGCTTTTGATAATTCTGTTTGTGGTAATAAAACAAGTACAAATTTCTTTTTTTGATAAGAAAAAGAAGGCTTTGAATTAATTAATTATTTTTAGCTTAATTAAGTATCAATTTACTATATTTACATGTTTTGTGAAAACAAAGCTGTCCCGCAATAGTGGGATTTTGTTCAACAAGTATGATTACTTTTGAAAAAAAAATCAATGAACCGTATCACTCTTTTCGCTGATGTTTTGTTGCCTTTACCCTTGGCGGATTTGTTTACTTATCGAATTCCTTACGAAATGAATGATTCGGTGAAAGTCGGACAAAGAGTGATTGTTCAGTTCGGAAAGAAGAAAATTTATACGGCTTTAATTAAAAAACTACATCAAAAAGCACCTGATGCATTTTCTGTAAAATATATTTTATCTGTCCTCGATATTGATCCGATTGTTAAAGATATACAATTCACATTATGGGAATGGATATCAAAATATTACCTTTGTAATCAAGGCGAGGTCATGAATGTTGCACTTCCTTCGGCATTGAAACTTGCAAGTGAGACAAAGATAATTTTTAATATGAATTTTGATCAGGATTTTTCATCTTTTAACGAAAATGAATATCTTGTTGCCGAAGCTCTTAATAATCATAATAATCTAACAATTAAAGAAGTTGCTGAAATTACTGGCCAACAAAAAACATTTCCGTTAATTAAAACCTTGATTGAAAAAAATGTGATTTTGCTCGAAGAAGAGATTACAAATAAATATAAACCAAAATTAGAGACTTTTGTTAAACTAAATCAGGAATATAGAGATGAGCAGCAATTACAACAGGCTTGCGATGACTTAAATAAACGAGCCTACAAGCAATTGGAATTACTTTTATCATATCTGAATTTATCTCGTGAATTTAGTGCGGAGATCGTTGAAGTAAAAAAAACAGTTTTATTGAAAAGTGTTGGAGCCTCGACAGCACAATTGAAAACCCTGGAAAAAAAAGGTATTTTAGAAACCTACAAAAAAGAAACAAGTCGATTAAAAGAATATTCTGCTCTTACAAATGTCGAGAGTATAGTGTTAACTCCCGAACAATCAGAATGTTTTTCTCAAATAAAATTGGCTTTTAAAGAAAAAGATGTTGCTTTACTTCATGGCGTTACATCGAGTGGGAAAACCGAAATTTATATAAAACTGATAGATGAATATTTGAAAAAAGGGAAACAAATATTATATTTATTACCTGAGATTGCTTTAACAACACAGATTATTAATCGTTTGCGAAAATATTTTGGAGATAGGGTAGGAGTTTACCATTCAAAATACGGAAAAAATGAAAGGGTCGAAATTTGGAACAGAATTTTATCTGCCGGAAATGGAAACAGCACATTTGAAAAAACTTATGATATCATTCTTGGAGCACGTTCGTCATTGTTTTTACCTTTTACAAATCTTGGATTAATAATTGTTGATGAGGAACATGATTCCTCCTTCAAGCAATTTGATCCTGCCCCGCGATATAATGCACGCGATACGGCAATTTATCTTGCACGACTTCAGGGGGCTAAAACAATTCTCGGATCGGCAACCCCAGCTGTTGAAACTTTTTTTAATGCAAATAACGGAAAATATGCTCTGATTGAATTAAGTAAGCGATATGGTGAGATGATGTTACCTGAAGTTATTGTGGTTGATTTAAAATATGAAATCCGTCGAAAGAAGATGCTTTCACATTTTTCTTCAGTATTGATTGATCATATCAAGAAATCATTAAAAGAAAAACAACAGATAATATTGTTTCAAAACCGTCGGGGTTTTTCATTACGAATTGAATGTGAAACCTGCAATTGGATGCCAGAATGCAAAAATTGTGATGTAACCCTAACTTACCATAAACATAATAATCAATTGCGTTGCCATTATTGCGGATACTCAAACAGAATTCCCGAAAAATGTCCGAGTTGCGGAAGTGCGGTTTTATTGATGAAAGGATTTGGAACCGAGAAAATTGAAGAAGAACTTTCGTTGATTTTTCCCGAAATACGAATTGTCAGGATGGATTTGGACACAACTCGTACTAAAAATGCACTCCAACAAATTATTAATGATTTTGAAGATAAAAGAACTGATATTTTAGTTGGTACCCAAATGGTAACCAAGGGCCTTGATTTTGATAATGTTGGTTTGGTAGGAGTTTTGAACGCAGATAATATGTTGAATTTTCCCGATTTTCGTTCGTTTGAAAGAAGCTATCAACTAATGGCACAAGTAAGTGGGAGAGCTGGTAGAAAACATCAACGCGGAAAAGTCATAATTCAAACTTATAATCCTTCTCATCCGATAATAAATAATGTTATTGAAAATGATTATCTATCAATGTTTAATAATCAGTTGATTGAAAGAAAGAAATTTCGTTATCCGCCTTATTACAGATTGATTCAAGTAAAACTTAAACACAAAGATTATAATATTTTAAACAATGCTGCCGCAAATTTAGCAGTTGACCTAAGAAAAGTGTTTGGGAAAAGAGTTCTTGGCCCGGAGTATCCCCTTGTTTCAAGAATTAAAAAACTTTATATTAAAAACATCTTAATTAAAATTGAAAAGGATGCCTCTGTTTCGTTTCTTAAAACTTTATTAATAAATCAAATTGAAATCTTCGGAGCAAAAAAACCCAATACTTCCGTTAAAGTCCAAATTGATGTTGATCCGGTTTAATGTTTTTTATTTGTTACAATAATTATTAATAGGTTGAAAATCAGGTTTTCTACTACCATTTATTTCCATTGCAAAGGGCAAGGCCGCCTCCTGAGGTTTCTTTATAAAGATTTGGCAAATCGTGGCCGGTTTGTTTCATTGCTTGGACTACTTCATCGAAATTGATGCGGTGGCGGCCATCTGAAAGCATTGCAAAAGAATTATCGTTAAGTGCACTTGCTGCTGCAAATGCATTTCTTTCAATACATGGTATTTGGACCAATCCGTCAACAGGATCGCAAGTAAGGCCAAGATGATGTTCTATTCCCATTTCAGCAGAATATTCAATTTGATAAATAGAACCTCCGAATAATTGAGTTCCTGCTGCAGAAGCCATAGCACAAGCAGTTCCGATTTCACCCTGACAACCAACTTCAGCACCTGAAATAGAAGCATTAAACTTAACAATATTGCCTATTAATCCGGCTGTTGCCAATGCCCTGTAAATTTTAACTTTTGAAAAATCAAAATGTGTTTGATAATAATAAATCACGGCAGGAACTACACCACATGAACCACAAGTTGGAGCAGTAACAATTTTCCCGCCTGCAGCATTTTCTTCAGCAACAGCGAGTGCATAAGCAAAAAGTTGAGCACGCCGTTTTAATGATTCTCGATAGCCTTTGGATTTGATATAATATGAGGCAGCTTTTCGTGGCAGGTTCAGGTTCCCGGGAAGAGTTCCTTCATTTTCAAGGCCATGATTAATTGAATCTTTCATAACTTTCCATACTTCGGCAAGATAATCCCAAATATCAACAGATTCATATTCGGCAACATATTCCCATAAATTTTTCCCTCTTTCATTGCACCACTCAAGAATCGTGTTTAAAGTAGTTAGCGGATAAATTTTTTCCGTTTCTTCCTTCATATCAGTATCATCAATAATTGACCCACCTCCAATACTATAAGCTGTCCATTTGCGGATCATATTATTTTGGCTATCAAAAGCTTCAAATTTTAAAGCATTCGGATGCTTTGGTAAAAAAACATCAGGTTCCCAAATAATTTCAGCATGCTTTTCTTTTAATACATTTAATATTGCAGAATCAGTTAAATGTCCTTTGCCGGTTGCAGCGAGGCTTCCGTATAAGAATATTTTATATAAATTTGCATCAGGACATTTTTTGAGAAACATTTCTGCTGCCTTTTTAGGCCCCATTGTATGACTACTTGAAGGGCCATTACCTATTTTGTATATTTCTTTTATTGATTCCATTTTTGTATTGGGAATTATTTAAGCTTTTTAGAAAAAATCAGTTTTCGTGTAAACACTATTTAGGTTCCGTTATTTTTAATACGAATGCATACTGACAAGGAGGATTCATTCTGTATTTTTCAGGAATTTCAACTTCAAAACCTTTGCCTGATTTTTTCCATTTTAAATTTCCTTTTCTCCCGATTATTTCAATTTTGCTTCCATTTAATGGGCAATAGTTTGATAAGAAAACTTTTTCGGGTAAAATATCATTTTCATCCGATAAAAGATAAATTGCAAAGATATTTCCGAAATCGTTTTTTGTCAGACAGATATTTCCATTTTTATATGGGAAATGAGTTGTTGTATTATAAATCGCTTCACTATTAACATCCATCCATTTTCCTACTTCATCCAAAAGATCATAGGCCTGCTTATCCCATTTTCCATCCGGTCCGGGAGCAATATTCAACAATAGATTTCCGCCTTTACAAACTATATCGCACAATAAATGAATCGTTTCGCGTGGACTTTTATATTTTGCATTAGGAACCCACGACCAACTTCCGCCTGCAATAATACATGATTCCCACGGATAGGGCAACATATTTGGTGGAACTCGGTTTTCGGGTGTGAGGTAATTTTGATTTTTTCCGGCAACAGCCCTGTCCACAACGATCAAACCTTCTTGTTTTTTTCTTGCCCTTTCAACTATTTCATCCATACGAATGTCTTGTCGAACAATTGTACCTTTCAAAAAGCCTGAATTCATTGAATTGATTTTTTTCAAATAGAAATCATTGATTTCCTCATCCGAATAATTTGCCACCCAGCCACCATCAAGCCAAAGAATATCCATTTTTCCATAATTAGTCATTAATTCTAAAATCTGATTTTGTGTGAACTGAACATAATTCTCCCATTTTTCGGGATAAACTAAGGGGTCGTAGTTTACATTACGATCTTTTGGCGGGAAATTGGGCCACCAATAATTTTCGCAGTGCCAATCAGGTTTTGAAAAGTATGCACCTGTCCATAAACCTTCCTCACGAAAAGCATCGAAAATTTCTTTCGCAATGTTAGAATTGGCAGCGGTATGAAAAGGACAGTTTTGATCGGTAATTTTATAATCGGTGTATTTTGAATCGAACATGCAAAAACCATCATGATGTTTCGTCGTAAAAACAACATATCTCATCCCGGCGTTTTTTGCAGCTTTTGCCCATTTCTCAGGATTGAAATATACCGGATTAAAGGTGGTTTTCAGGTTTTCATATTCTTTAATATATTCATAATAATCATCTGATTTACGACGACACCAACCTTCATCCTCCGGGCATATTGACCATGATTCTACTATCCCCCATTGGCTGTATGGCCCCCAGTGCATTAACAAACCGAATTTCAAATCCTGCCATTCTTTTATTTTTTCTAAAACAAGAGGGTCAGTTTCAGGTACATAAGTTTGTGGAGGATGTTGTGCAAATAACATTGAGGACATACTCAATATTATTATTATCAGTGATGTTTTTTTGATCATAATTATGACATTTTTTTTATGCGAAGTTAAAAAAAAGAACAACTTGATAATGGGTGATTTTGAGGGGAAAATGTATTCTGAAAAATACTTTTTCCAGACATTTAATCGACAAAGGATGATTTTCTTTCTAAAATCAAATTCAGGCTATATTAAGAAAATTTTTGTTTATTTGTTACAATTTATTATAATATAGAAACATTAAAAACAAATAAACATGAAAAGATTAATAATTCTTACTATTTTATTGGTTAGTTTCTCACAATTATTCGCACAAAACCAAATCGATACGATTGAAGTAAAGAAAGCACTATTAACTGTTTTCAAACAAAATAATAAAGTTCTAACACCACGACAGCTTTTAAAAATCACGCAAATAAACCAGGAAGCATACAAAGAAATGAAAATGGCTGAAAGCAATTTTGATGCTGTCGTTGTATGTGGATTTATTGGTGGATTTATGGTTGTTTATCCATTAGGAACCGCTATAGCCAGCGGAGATGCTAATTGGACATTAGCCGGTATAGGTCTCGGTTTGATAGCAGCATCAGTTCCTTTTTCGGTAGCTTATTCAAAGCATGCGAAGAATGGTGTTAGAATTTATAATAATGGATTATTAAAAACAGAATCGAAAAAAATTGACTTTAATTTGGGTTTAACTTCTAATGGGATTGGTATTAGAATAACATTTTGAAAAACAAAAGATTTTTGATTGATCCTTGGCCTTTTAAGCTATTTCACCTGTATCTGAAAACGAAAGATAAACAATCACAAAAAATGGATAGAAATGTTTGAATTTTGCCGAATGAAATCTTCATTTGAAAAACTCATCATGCAAAGACGTGGAATATAATATTTTAAAATCGGATTACATTTTTTCATAGAAAATTTAAAGTTTTAATTATTTATTGCTAATTTTTTTTTCCCGACTATGAAATTTTATGTAAGAATTTTGGATAATAAGTCTTATATCCTTAAAAGTGACATCGTTTATTTTTTATATATTTGTATAAAAATTACTAAAAATGAAACGGATTGCTTTTTTAACCTTAATGTTGGTTTTTTGTATCGAATCATTAATTTCACAGAATTGGGTAAATGTAGGGCCTCAAAATGGTAATGGACCAATCATTATTGACCTGATTCAAGACCATGTTAATCCACAAATTCTTTATGCCGCTTCAGACAACGAAGGAATTTATAAAAGCCTTGATAAAGGAGATAGCTGGGTTAAAATAAGCCCAAATTTTATTACAGGCCAAATAAATGCATTAGCAATTTCGCCTGATAATCCTGCGGTCATATATGCCGGAGGTTCAGGCGGTAAAATATATAAAAGTTCTGATGCAGGCAATAATTGGCTGGATATTAGTGGAAACTTACCTCTTTATATAATTTGGGATATTGAAATAATGTCCGGTTCAAATTTTGTTTACGTTGCTACAGCAGGGCCACAATACCTAACAGGAGGAGTATTTATGACGCAAGATGAAAATAATTGGGTTGAAATTTCACAGGATTTCGCAAACAAAGAAGTGAATACATTTGAGATAAATCCCTCTAATCCACAAATATTTTATGCGGGGACAGAACAAAATACTATCTATGGAATTCTTTATAAAAGTATGAATGGAGGATTGAACTGGACTGAGATATTGTCGGCAAACATAATAGATTTAAAAGTTGATCCCAATAATGATCAAAAAATTGTAGCCGCAACAAAAGGTGAAAGAATTTATATTAGTGAAGACAATGGTAATACATGGAATTATAACGACTTATCCAATGCCATTTTTCTTCAAAGTATAGCAATTAACAGCAATAATAGTAATGAACTGATAGTAGCATGTAGAAGTTGTAACCCTTCATATCCCGGGATTTACAAGAGTGTCAACGGTGGTTTATCATGGTTTGGTTCTGCCAATGGGTTGGAAACGATGTATGTATTTTCAGTATTATTTGATCATCAGGATGGTCAAAATGCTTTTTGCGGTAGCGAAATAGGCTTTCATAAATCGAAAGATTGCGGGGAACTTTGGGAAACATCAATTCAGGGAATGCGGCGACTTTTTATTGGTTCGATGTTAATTAATAATAACAATCCAGATCATTGGATAGCTAAAACTGATATTGGGATGCAGATTACAGAAAATCAGGGTAAAAGCTGGACCTTAAGCTATGGTTGGGTAACACCGAAATTCTATTATCCTGATACTGATACAGTTTATGGAATCTTTGGGGCTGGATCATATTCCGATGGGGTTTACATCAGCTATAATAATGGTTATCAGTGGCAGGTACTGAAATATATGATGGAGGTTACTGATCTTGATTTAGTAAATGAAAATCCTTCAACTATGTATGCAATAGCATCAGGTTTTATCAAGCGTTCCAATAACGGAGGCTTGAATTGGTCATACGCTAACGGTGGAATTAGTGAAAATACTGTCAAATGTCTTGAAATTAATCAGGAACACCCCGATACTATTTATGCTATCACACCTTCAAAAGCGTGGAAAACTGACAATGGAGGAAATTCGTGGGTTGAATTACAAGGCCCTTTTTTGGAGCATAGCCCGATTACATTAAATATTGACCCATTCAATACACAAAAAATTTACATTGGTTCAAATGAGGTATTGATAAAAAGTGTTAATGGTGGAATTGACTGGTTTGTGGATGATTTGCCCTGTTCCGGTTTACGGACACTTACTTTAAGCCATATTTATGAAAGTTTTATTATTGCCGGTTTTGCCACGGATGGCGTTTATTTTAGTCTTGACGATGGTTTAAACTGGACTGAAATGAATAAAGGGCTTGACAATAAAATTGTAAATTGCATGTCTATTAGCCCTGATTCTGATTTTTTACTTTGCGGAACTCAGGGAAATGCAATTTACAAATCGGACATATCATTTGTGGGGGTGGATGTAGTTAGAAATTCGGATACTAAATCCTTGAATATTTTTCCTGTTCCTGCAAATGATAAGATTCACATTGATATAAACTTTGACTTTGAATTGATTGAAATTTACAACATTAAGGGAGAACTCCAAAAAACCTCTTATGAAACCGAATTTCTGATTTCAGAATTTCCTTCAGGGATTTATTTCGTAATAATACATTTGGCAAATGGGCATAAAGCTAAAACAGGAAAATTTATCAAATTATAACCCTCTTCTACCTTTTTTATCTCCTCCTGTTTTGACATTTCAGAATTTTTAATCCTGAAATATATCTAATAAGCCTATTTTTGCAAACAAATAATAATAAACAAAGTTTGAAAGAAGAAAAAAACAAGAATTTATTAAATGATAATGACCCTCTCGGCCAAGCATTATGGGATTATCATTTCAATGGTTTTCCGGCTATTGTTGATGTGATTACAAATATTGCTGAGGATGAAATAATTTCGGCTGAATATTTTTTCCGTGATTTTGAGAAAATGCCCGAGCTTGAACAAATTGCTGTTAAAGAATGTTTTGGAAAAACCCTTGATGTTGGAGCAGGTGCAGGAAGTCATGCACTTTATTTACAATCGAAAAAAATTCAAGTTACAGCCATCGACATTTCTAAAAAATCGGTTGAAGTAATGAAAAACCGTGGAGTTAAAGATGCCCGCCATGAAGATATTTATAAGCTGAAAAACGAAAAGTTCGACACCATTCTTTTAATTATGAATGGAGTTGGTGTTGCCGAAAAAAAAGATAATTTGGAAAAACTTTTCAATCATCTTAAAAAACTTTTAAATGAAAACGGACAAATAATTCTTGATTCCTCAGATTTGATTTATTTGAATGAACAGGATGATGGTTCGTTTTTGATTGACTTAAATTCAGGCTACTATGGCGAAACGGAATATACTTTAAAATATAATAAAATTGAAGGCAAGCCTTTCGATTGGTTATTTATTGATTTTTTCTCCTTAAAAGAAATAGCTGAAAATAGTGGGTTTAAATGCACAAAACTTTTTGAGGACGAGCATTATAATTATCTTGCGAAATTATTTAGGGATTAATTGCTACATTGAAGTGAAACAATAATTGAATTTAAAATTTCAGAGTAAAAACACTTCCTTCTCCTTCTTTTGAAATGGCAGAAATGTTTCCTTTGTGCATCCTCATAATTTGTCGGCTCAGGCTAAGCCCTATTCCGCTTCCATTTTCACGAGTTGTGAAAAACGGAATGAAAATTTTCTCAAGAATGTCTTTCGGAATACCTTTTCCATTATCATTTATCCTGATAACTACCCTATTATCCGATTTTCTATAAGCTTCAAGTTTAATTTCACCATCTTCACTAATTGCTTCACAAGCATTTTTCACAAGATTAATAATTACCTGGCTGATAAGTTTTTCGTCGGCTTTGATTGTTAAATTTTCGGGAATAATGTTTAAAGTAAGATTAATATTTTTTCTTGTTAGTTCTTCGTTCATTAAAAGTTTAATAGTTGCAAAAATATCTTCAACTTCAAACTCTTCAAAATTTGGTTTTGGGATTTTTGTAAGGCTTCTGTAAGTTTCAACAAATTTCAATAGTCCCTGATTTCGTTTTTCAATTGCATGTAATCCGGTTAATGAATTTTCAATAGTAATATCGCTAATATCTTTTGCTTTTTTCGGTTTCCCATGACTTTGAAAAAACTTTATAATAGTACTTGTAAGTGATTTTACGGGACTTACGGAATTCATAATCTCATGTGTAAGCACTCTGATAAGTTTTTGCCATGCATCAATTTCTTCTTCTTCAAGTTCATTTGTAATATTTTGAATTGAGATAAGCCTAATAGTTTTTTTTCTGATAATAAAAACAGCAGCTTTAACCGAAAGCATAATAAGTTCACCATCAATAAAAAATTTTATTACTTTTTGTTGACCGCTTTTCAGTTTTAATAATTCATTAGAAAATCCTGCTAAAACTTTATCCAAATCATTTATTTCATTAAGTAAGCCAATTTTTAACAAGTCTTTTGCAGCTTGATTTATCAACTCAACTTTGCCATTATCCGAAAAACTTATTATTCCTGTTCCAACGTTTTCAAGAATATTTTGAAAATAACTATACTCCGACTCTTTTTCTATTTTAATTTGCTCAAAAGATTCAATTATTTCGTTGTAGAGTCGATTGAGTTCCATTGATGAAGCTTCTTTCTCAAACTTCGAAAACCTTTGTATAAAATCTTCGTTTTTAATTAACTCTAAAAAATGCCCAAGCTTTCTGTTATTGCTTTTAATGAAGTTAAAAAGGAAAATGCTTTGCAGAAAAAATAATATAGCAAATGTAAATTTTGCAACAATCAAATGATCCTGCATAATCGACCAGGAAAACAAAAAAGCAGAGGCTGCCAAAGCAGCAATCATCAAGCCTATTTTAATGCCGAAATGTTTATAAACCATATTTTTTTATTTTATTATAAAGGGTTTTTCTTGTAATTCCCAGTTCGTTGGAAGCATAAGTAAGATTGCCCTTATGTTTGCTAATTGCTTTTTGGATAATTGCTTTTTCGTTTTCCTGAAGGTTGAGGGAGCTTGTGTTTTGAATATTAATACCGTAAAAGAAAAAATCGGAAGGCTGCAAAACTCGTTCATCACACAAAATCACCGCTTTCTCGACAAGATGTTGAAGCTCCCTGACGTTTCCGGGCCAAGAATGCCGGCATAATTTTTCAATAATTTTATTAGAGCTTTTCAAGTCTTGTTTTTTATATTTTTCGGAAAATATTTTCAGAAAGTGATCGAGTAAAACCGGAATATCCTCGGTTCTTTCACGAAGAGGAGGTACTTCAATCTGTATAGTATTTATTCTATACAAAAGGTCATCGCGAAATATATTGCTTTCAATCATTTCATAAAGAGGCTTATTGGTTGCTGTGATCAATCTAATATCAACAGGAATCGGAGAGTTGGAACCAATACGGGTAATCTCTCTGTTTTGTAAAACACTTAATAATTTCGATTGTATCGCAGCCGGCAGATTCCCTATTTCATCCAGAAAAAGGCTTCCTTTATTGGCAATTTCAAACCTTCCGGCTCTGTCTTGTTTTGCATCGGTATAGGAACCCATTTTGTGTCCGAACATTTCGCTCTCGAAAAGAGTTTCTGATAATGCCGACATATCAACTTTTACAAAAACTTCATCAGCCCTTTTTGATTTTTTGTGTATTTCTCTTGCTACGAGTTCTTTTCCCGTACCATTTTCGCCAAGAATTAAAACATTGGCTTCGGTTGAAGCTACTTTGTCAATTGCTTCGAAAACTTTTTGCATTGCAATTGATTTCCCACCAATTAATGAATATTGTTTTTCAATATCATTTTTTAAATGAGTTTGTTTATCACGTAAATTATGAATTTCAATTTTAGATTTTCTTAATTTAATTGCCGAAAATATTGTTGTAAGAAGTTTTTCATCGTTCCATGGTTTTTGAATAAAATCGGTAGCTCCCATTTTTATTGCCTTGACCGAGAGTTCGATATCGCCATATGCAGTGATAAAAATAATTACTGCATTCTTGTCATATTCTAATATTTTATTCATCCAAAAAATTCCCTCATTTCCGGTGGATTGCCCCATGGAAAAATTCATATCAAGAATAACTACGTCAAAATAATTATTCTCAATAAGATTTGAAATTCGATTAGGGTTTTTTTCGGTAATAATTGTCTCAAAATACTCTGAAAGAAATAATTTTAAAGCTATCAGAATTTCTTCATTATCATCGACTATTAGAATTTTGGCTTTTGTTTTTTTCATAAAAAAAACTTAATTAAAATCAATCAAAGGTAATAAATTGGCTCTTTCAGGATTTGATTAATAATATTATTCGCCACAGATTTATAGATAGTGCTTGCCAGAAAACGCCAATTTCATCGTTATGCTCGTTCATAAAACCAATCATTTACAATAGTAAACTCATGGTTTTCTGATCTTCGCAAGCCTCGAACTTGACGTTTTCTGACTAAGCACTCCAGAATATTGAGTTTTCGTGCAAACACTAGATAACAAAATTAAATATTTGAAAATCTGTGGCTATATGGTTTCTATGCGAATATTAAGATTGAAAAAGAATTCATAATATGTATAAAATTTATACAATAATGTGAAAAAATTACACACTTATAAAAGCAATAAAAAGGTATGGACTTGAAAACAAGATTGGTAACTTTATGGCATATTGATTGAAACAAATGCAATTAAAGAAATTAAATATTCTTTATTACAAATGAACTAATTTTATAAATTGACAAGCCTTTAAAAAGGTTTTTAAAAACAAAAAAATGATATATAATTATTTTAAAATAGCATTCAGGAATTTCAAACGAAACAAAATATTTTCCATTATTAATATTCTCGGTTTGACACTTGGGATTTCAATAAGTATATTGATTGTTTTATTTGTTTATAATGATATGACTTACGATACATTTCATAAAGATTCTGAAAGGATTTATCGAATTTCAACACGTGTGGATGCACAGGGATCAACATTTGAAATTGCAGGAGTTATGGCGCCTTTGACACCGCTACTTAATGAAAATTATCCAAAAATTGAGTCGGCAGTAAGAATGACCCATTCGGAACATCCCGATATTTCTTATAATAATAATACATTTGAGGAGCAGGTATATTTTGTCAGTCAGGATTTTTTTGATGTATTTACAGTCGATTTTATTTATGGGCAAGCCGAAGGTTCGTTAGATAAGCCATTTAGTCTCATAATTACGGAAAAAACATCAAAAAAGATTTTTAAAGATGAAAATCCTGTCGGAAAAATTGTAAAATGGAATGATGAGTATAATTACACTATTAAAGCCGTAATAAAGAAATTTCCTGAAAATTCTCATATCAAATTCGATGGCTTGGCATCTTTTCAAACCTTGTATAAACTTCCGCATGAAGGGGGCCCGCCAATTGATGCATGGATAGGGTTAAATTATCATGCATATATAAAAATTACTGAAGACTACACACCTCAAGAACTTGAAGAAGAGTTTAAAACAATTCTTGACAAGTATTTTTATTCAAACCCGATTGTTCAACAATATGAGTTGAAAGGAGAATTATTTTTACAGCCATTGGAACGAATTCATTTGTATTCAAAAATTGACGGTGAATTTGAACCGGGCGGTGATATTACAAATATTATGATCTTTTCGGCAATTGCAATTTTTATTTTGATAATTGCCTGCATTAATTTTATGAATCTTAGTACTGCCCGTTCCACAAAACGAATGAAAGAAGTCGGGATGAGAAAAGTGCTGGGAGCAATAAAACCTCAACTCAGATGGCAATTTCTAATTGAATCAATATTTTTAAGCCTAATTTCATTGATTCTTGCCGTAACACTTGCCGAAATTTTACTTCCTGAGTTTAACACAATAATTTCAAAAGATCTTAAAATTGATTATATTAATAATTGGCAATTAAGTCTCGGTTTTTTAGGACTTGCAATTTTGGTGGGATTTATAGCCGGTAGTTATCCTGCATTTTATCTTTCATCGTTCAAGCCTGTTGAAGTATTAAAAGGAAAACTGAAATCAGGGGTAAAAGGATCGTATTTCAGAAGTTCGTTAGTTGTAATACAATTTGTTATATCAATTATTTTGATAAGTTGTACGGGTGTGATTTATAAACAACTTAATTTTGTAAAAAATAAAGATATGGGTTTTAATCGCGATCAGGTTGTGGTTGTAAGACTTCGTGGCGACAATTTTTCAGATAATCCTGAATTATTAAAAAATGAACTTGCTTCAATACCGGAAATTAAAAAAATGGCCTTAAGTGCAGTTTTACCCGGGAGAGGGCGAATGGAAACTTTTTTCAAGTTTGAAGGCCATGAACAGGAAAAGGGGAAAATTTATCCGTTTTTTGATGTTGATGAAGATTTTATTGATATTCTGGAATTCGAAATAATTACCGGCCGTGGTTTTTCTAATGATAATGCCCTCGACAAACAGGGAATGATTATTAACCAAGCTATGGTAAAAGAAAGAAATTGGGATGATCCAATAGGGCAAGAAATTATGTTTACGGATGCTCCGAATGGTGAGCTAATCGACAAAAAATATAGGGTTATAGGAGTAATCAATGACTTTCATTTTGAATCGCTACATAGTGGAATCAGGCCTTTGGGAATCAGGCTTGGAGACCACTTTTCATATCTGCTGATTAAACTCGGTGCCGATGATATTCAAAATACGATTAAAAAAATTGAAGATAAATATTATGAGATTGAAAAAGCCGAACCTTTTTCTTCTTTCTTTCTTAACGAGACATTTAATAATGCTTATAAAGCTGAAAGAAGGCTTGCTAAGATTTTCTTTTATTTTACATTTATTGCAATTTTTATTGCTTGTCTTGGTTTATTCGGCTTAGCTTCCTATACTACTGAACAAAGAACAAAAGAAATAGGTATCAGAAAGATACTTGGTTCGAGTGTAAAGGAAATTGTTGGCTTATTAACTAAAAATTTCTTAAAACTTGTTTTGATATCGGCTGTTATTGCAATACCTGTAGCATGGTATTTAATGCACAAATGGTTAGAAAATTTTACCTATCACATTGATTTGAGTTGGTGGATTTTTGCAATAGCGTCATTAATTGCAGTTTTTATTGCTCTAATAACCGTAATAACTCAAGCTGCATTGGCAGCAAATGAAAATCCGGTTAATTCAATAAAATATGAATAATAGCTGTCATCAAATTTAACTGGTTTCAAAATAAAATTCCTTATTTATTTTGGAAGCAAATAGAAATTTATTGTTTTGACATTTTAACATCTAATGCATCACGTAAACCATTGCCGATAAGCATAAAAGCAAGAACCATAAACATTATTGCCATACCGGGCAAGATTGCAAGGTAAGCCGAATCAAGAATTATGTATGAGTAGTTTTCTTTTATCATAGTTCCCCACGAAGGCATTGGAGGTTGAACTCCGATTCCGAGAAAACTTAATCCGGCCTCAATTAGAATTGCAGCAGCGAAATTTGCTGCAGAAATAACAATTATTACTCCCATTATATTTGGTAATATATGTCGAAAAATTATCCTTGAATTTTTTAATCCTAAAGCTTTTCCGGCTTCAACAAATTCTTTTTCTCTTATACTGAGAATTTGCCCACGAACAACTCGTGCAACCTCAACCCACATCGTTAAACCAACAGCTATAAAGACTTGCCAAAAACCTTTTCCGAGAGCAAACGTAATTGCAATCACAAGCAACAAAGTTGGAATCGACCAAACAACGTTTATTAACCATACAATTATATTATCAAGCCAACCACGAAAAAAACCGGCTATAGAACCAAGAAAAATACCGATAACAAGAGAAATAAATACGCTAATGAACCCTACTGATAGGCTTACTCTAATTCCAATCATTAAGCGGCTTAAATAATCTCTTCCGAAGCGATCTGTTCCTAATAAGTAATATTTTTTTTTAATATTTTTTTCGATGATAATATTTTGAAGTTCGGCAATTGTCGTTGAAATTGTTTCGCCATTTATATCAATAAAAGTTAACAAGCTATCATTTAAAGTAATTTTCGGCTCAAAAGCTAAGGGATAAACAACATCGACAAGATCATAAGAGAAAATTTGCTTATCTGTGATTGTTGAATCAATAAACTCTTCAAGTATAATCTTATCATTATTAAAATAATATTCACTGAAAGGAATTAGTAAATAAGAACTTTTTTTACCAAATAACATTTGTCGAAAAATATTTGATTTATCTTGTTTTGAGTTTTTTCTTACCAATAAAACTTTTGATGAAAAACCGGGTTTTTTAGTAGAAAACTCAAGAATTTGATTATTTGCAAAAGGTGTGGAATCAGGTGTTATCAGGTATCCGAGTACAGCGATTAAAACTGTTAGCATAATAAATATTATTGAAGAAACTGCAATCTTATTCCTTTTAAAACGAAAAACTGCAAGTTTTGATAGCGATTCGGAGCTATAGTATTTGTTCTTTTTAAAAAACATGTTTTGCAAATGTACGAAACAAGAAGATTTTTATAGTTTTATTTTTTTCAATATTAATTGTAAAATCAAATCGTAACCGTATGTTAATAAGTGAGTGTCAATGGCTAAATTGTTATTTGACTAAATTGTTTCAAAGTATTCTTTATTTTCAAAAATAGAAGAATAAAACAAGCAGCAATAAATCAGGAAATTATAAACACTCATTTTCCAACTAATCCATATAACCATTTTGCTAGTAATACAGCTTATTTTAAACTTTGATCGCACACCAATATTATTTATAAAAGTTTGTTTTTTTAAATTAATTATTTTGTAATTTTGCAGCCCAATTTTATGGTGCTAGTAGCTCAGTTGGTTAGAGCATCGGATTGTGGTTCCGAGGGCCGTGGGTTCAAGTCCCATTTAGCACCCAAGCACAGGTAAAGAAATTAATCATTATTCTTTACCTGTTTTTTTTTGGATTTTTGCATCATGAATACTTGCATTCAACTCATAACCAATTAACAGAACCAATGCATTAAGATTTATCCAAAGCATCAATACAATTAATGTTCCTATCGAACCATATAATTTATTATAGCGTGAAAAATGATCGATATAGTATTTGAATCCAAATATAAATAATAATGATAATATTGTTGCTAATGTTGAACCTGCTGAAATAAATTTGAAATATCTTTCTTTGGCGGGAGCCAGATAATATATAAATGAGATCATCGAAAGTACCATGACAAAAATAATTATCCATTTTCCGGCTGAGTACAAATAGATGGTTAAGTCATTTGTTAGGATTCCTTCAGATACAAAATATTTAATTGCGAAAGAAGTAAAAATCAATAAACTGATAGATAAAATAATTATTGTAGTTACTATGAAAATCAACGAAATAGATGTTAAATGAAGCTTAAAAGACGATCGGGATTCAATTGTATGCGATGTCTGATTAAAAGCTTTTATCAATCCTATCATTCCATTGTTAGCAAAATACATTGTTAATAAAAATCCGATTGATAATAATCCGGAATTTTGATGTTTAAGAATATCCTCAATAGTATTTTTTACTGTTAAATAGGCATTTTCAGGAAAAGCTTGCTTAAGTGTTTCCATTATTGTTGTATGAAGATTGTCGATAGGAATATAAGCTATAAGAGTGAAAAAAAATAATATAGCCGGGAAAATTGACATTAGAAATATATAGGACAACGAATTTGCCCTGATAATAATTGAACTTTTCCGAATGCCTTTAAAAAAAAAGGATGATACATCGTAAAGAGACATCCCTTCAAAACCCGGTAAAATCAGACGGCTTGAAATTGAAGTTATTTTTTCCCAGATTATTTTTAATTTGAGAATTATTTTCTCAATTCTTTTTG
>Ga0222665_1000118_pt1 | contig 52265 bp, 39 predicted proteins | sample AntAcemetagen653_FD_179853 | JGI IMG/M metagenome (GOLD analysis project Ga0222665, IMG submission 179853) | Saline water microbial communities from Ace Lake, Antarctica - #653 | ecosystem: Environmental > Aquatic > Non-marine Saline and Alkaline > Saline | place: Antarctica: Ace Lake...
CGCCATTGCCGCAGCTCTGGCTTCGGTTAGAAAAGAATTAGTAAATTTGAAATGAAATTTTCAAATCAAAAATAATAAAGTACAACGGCAACGGCGCATAGCAGAGCCGTTAGCATTCAGAGGAGAGAACCTCTGCAACAGCATGAAACAGTAACAAAACAGATAAATAAAATGAATATTAACAAATAAAAAAAGGAGGACAAAAATGCGACACAAGCGATTAAAATTAAGTGCCATACTCTTGTTAGGTCTAGGACTAACGGGTCTACAAGCACAAGAAACCATTCCAGCCACAGGCGGTAATGCCACGGGCAGCGGAGGCTCGGCGAGCTATTCCGTGGGACAGGTAGTTTACACAACCAATACTGGAACGAATGGTTCGGTAGCACAAGGCGTGCAACAACCCTTTGAAATTTCGGTAGTAACAGGGATTGAACAAACCAAAGGAATTAATCTTTCGGTTTCGGCTTACCCAAACCCTGCGACTGATTTTCTGATGTTAAAAGTTGAGAATTATGACAATGGGAATTTGTCGTATCAGCTTTTCGACATGAACAGTAAACTTTTGCAAAACAAAAAAGTAACCAGCAACCAAACAAGCATTGTTATGAGCAATCTTGTTCCTGCCACCTATTTTGTAAAAGTAATTCAAGAAAACAAAGAAGTAAAAACATTTAAAGTAATTAAAAATTAAGGAGGAATAAACAATGAAAAAATTATTTACAATTTTAGTCCCGATGGCTATCGGGATATTATTAACATCAACACTTTGGGCACAGAGCCCCGAAAAAATGAGTTATCAGGCTGTAATCAGAGATTTAGATGAGAATCTTGTAACAAACCAGACCGTAGGCATGCAAATAAGTATTTTGCAAGGTTCATCATCTGGGACAGCCGTTTACACCGAAACCCAAATGCCAACTGCTAATTCCAATGGCTTGCTAAGTATTGAAATTGGTAACGGAACTGTTGTAATTGGCGATATTGCCACCATTGAATGGGCAAATGGGCCTTATTTTATTGAAACAGAAACCGACCCTACCGGTGGAACAAATTACACCATAACGGGGACAAGCCAATTACTAAGCGTACCCTTTGCGCTGCATGCAAACGAAGTTGACCCTAATGTACCGCAAGGCACACAAGCAGGCGAAATGCAGTATTGGAATGGTGCAGAATGGGTAACTGTTGCAGCAGGTAATGAAGGAGATATAATGACTTTCACTAATAATACCCCTACATGGGTTGGGGAATCAGGTGTTAGCAGCGTAGAGAACCCCATCACCGGTAAAATATGGATGGATAGAAATCTTGGTGCTACACAGGTGGCAACTTCAAGTACCGATGAGGATGCTTATGGTGATTTATACCAGTGGGGTCGTGCTACCGAAGGACATGAAAATCGTGGCAGTAGCATAACTTCAACTCAGGCTACTACCGCTGTACCTAACGGAGGCAATCCTTGGGACGGACTGTTTATAACTGTAGTAACTAGTCCTACTGACTGGTTAGTACCCCAAAATGACAATTTATGGCAAGGAGTAAATGGAGTAAACAATCCATGCCCAAGTGGTTACCGTGTACCAACTGAAGCTGAATTAGATGCGGAGCGATTAAGTTGGTCCTCTAATAATGCAGAAGGTGCTTATGCTTCGCCACTTAAATTGTCCTTAGCAGGCTGCCACTACTACAGCAATGGCTCGCTCGTCAATGTAGGTTCTTACGGCTACTATTGGTCGAGTACTGTTACTGGTTCCAAGTCGCGCCACCTGCTCTTCAACAGCGGCTCTGCCCTCATGTTCAGTTTCTACCGTGCGTTCGGGTTTGCTGTCCGTTGCATTAAGGATTAGTCCTGAGCTTGACGAAGGTTTGATGCTTTCGATTTAATATGTCAATCTTGACACTTAAACTCCCTGTCCAGACGGGCAGGGAGTTTTTATAATACCTGCTTTGAAAAAAAAGCAATAATGTTTGAGGCAATTCTTAAATTTGCCAATGATTCTGGCAATGAAGTTCGTTAGATGCTTTTTTAGTCTAGGAGTTAAACTTTCTTATGCTCATTTTATGATCTTTAAAAACTTTATTACAATTCTAATTGCTTGTCTTTTATCGTTTAGTGTGTTTGCTCAGCATAACATCAACGGAAATTTCCCTTCTTTGGAAGGCCAACAAGTTAAATTGGTGGGTTATCAGGATTTTGGAAAATCTATTATCGACAGCGCCAGAATTTCGGAACAAGGCGATTTTACATTAAGCTATGCCGATAAAGATCTGGGAGTTGGTTATTTAGCAGCTGAAGACAATAAGCCATTTATATTAATCCTTAGCAGCGAAGAGATAAAATTGAAAGGCGAAAGCTTTATTTTTCCTGAAACTATTGAGATTTTTAAAGGTGAGCAAAATCAATTATTTGAGCTCTACGCTTCAGAACATGCACGCCGGGAACAAGCGCTTAGTGCATGGGATTATCTGATTAAAATTTATAAACAGGATTCCCTTTTTGCAATACATAAAGTACCTCAACAGGCAATAGAAAACGAAAAGCAACGGATTAATGCAGAAGACAGCTTGTTTTTAGCACGTTTAAATCCTGACAGTTATGTGAGTTATTATTTGCCGCTTCGCAAATTGGTAAGTTCGGTTTCTACCATTGCACAGTTCCAAACTGATGAAATTCCGGCTACCATAACTTCATTCCGTAATATTGATTATACCGATCCGCGATTACAAAAAAGCGGTTTGTTGGCTGATGTTATCGAAAGCCAATTCTGGCTAATTGAAAATAGCGGGTGTTCTTTGGATTCAGTATTTATCGAAATGAATAAATCCATAGATGTTATAGTTGAAAATCTTTTATCGAATGAACAGGAATTGAATGAGATTAGCGAATACGTATTCAAACTTCTTGAAAAACGCAGCTTGTTCAAATCATCGGAATATTTGGCTTTAAAATTACTCAACGAACAGGGCTGCACCATTAACAGAAACTTTGCCGGCCAATTGGAAAGCTACCGGGCGATGAAAAAGGGCAATATGGCGTCAGATTTTCAGTTAAAAAATGATGTCATCGCACCTGGCTATGAATCGAATAAACTGCCCAAAAAACTTTCTGATATAAAAAGCAAATATACTGTGGTGATTTTTGGAGCAAGCTGGTGTCCTGCATGTCCGCAGGAACTTTCAACAATTTCAGATTTTTACAAAAAATGGAAAGCGCAAGGCGTTGAAGTGGTATTTGTTTCATTAGACGAAGAAGAGAAAATATTTAAAAGTTTTGCAGGAGTATTTCCATTTATCAGTTTATGCGATTACCTTAAATGGGAAAGCCCTGTTGCGAAAGATTATCATGTATTTGCTACGCCAACCATATATTTACTCAACAATAAGCGAGAAATATTGCTTCGTCCTAATTCTGTAAGTCAATTAGACTCATGGGTAGATTGGTATTTGGTGGAGGGCAATAAATGAAAATCTTAACTATGATAGATAAAAATAATAGCGGAATGAAAACCACCGAAATGCTAACACGCAATATAGCAAAAAGCGGTGAAGTGCTTAATTGGGGCGGTTTTAGCCCGTTTCAACTTCATCTTGGTTTGATAGTGAATCGCTCGCAATCCGCTTCATGCCATATTGCCATACGTTGGGCACAAGGCCGGGAGAACACAGATAGAAATTTGAAACTGCAAAAATATAATTGGTAAACTTAATTAATTCAACATGGAACAAATTATTTCTGATTTTAAAGACCTTCTTCAAGAAAGAGAAGATAAGTTAAGAGATCTTAGGGAACAAGACTTATCGACAAAAAGAGAAGAAGATGAAATACAAGAAGACTTTTACACCGATCCTCGCCGAAAGACATATCATGATTTACGAAAACAAGTAAAAGGATTAGAAGATCAAGAAACCCAATTTATGGAAGTTCAAAATAGAGTCTTTAATACTTAAATATTTAAACGATGATACTTAAAAAAATTATAGTTGACACATTTCTTACCTTCAATAATGGTTCACAAGAAAGAAAGGAATTTGAATTTGACAAATATGGTCATGTAAACCAAGTATCTATAGTAAAATACATAAAAGACAATACGCACAATTGTGTGAATGTAGTCATATTAGATGTATGGCATGAAATAGAGAATTCGAAAGACTCCTAACTTAAAAGTTATAGACTTAAACCAGTTTAAATGGATTTTAAAAAGTTAGAAAAGCCCAGTTGCTAACAAAGAACTGAGTTAAAATCCAAGTAAAACCCTTAAAAATTTTTCTTTTTAAAATACCCTGTTGATTCATGGGGGCACTTCAAAAAGAAAAATTATTGAATAGTTAAACGACTCTTATAGTTTGGATCATAGGGTATCCCTGATTTAGCCACAGCAAATGATTGTTTTAATAACTTGTTGCTAACAGCTATCAATGCAAGTTTCTTGGATTTTCCTTTGTTTACTAACCGACTATAAAGAGTCTTACACTGGGCATTTGTTTTGAATGCTGAAAAGCTGCATAAAAACAAGCTAATTCTTATTGCTGGATTACCCGTCTTACTTATTCTTGACATGCCTCTGATACTTGATCCTGAAGTGCGCTCTGTGGGTGCTATACCAAAAAACGAACTAACTTGTTTGTGATTCTCAAAACTGTAAAAAGCATTGGTATTGGCTATTAGTAGTATTGCTGTTTTCTTACCAATACCTGGTATCGAAGAAATATTGGTGAGCATTTGACCAGCATTTTGCTTTATTAAATATTCCTTCTCTTGCTCTAATAATGCAATCTCTTTTGTAATACTTTTTAATTGGCGCTTGAGTGATCTTACAATGCTTCCTGTTGTAAAACCTTGACTCTGCAAACTATGCAATTTGTTTTTCAATGCAGTACTTTGCTTAAAATAAATCTCAATACTAGAGTTAAGCAATTTGCATTGTACAATATAATCAGGCTCTGGTTTCCATGCTTGAAGTTGCTGCTCCGTAGCATACATATAAATCATCTTGCTGTCACTTTTATCTGTTTTGTTTCGCTGCAGCTTCATTTGAATAAATCTCTTTATTACCATTGGATTAACAACTGACACTAATATGTTCTTAGAATATAGATAAACTGCCAATTGCTGATAATAACTACCTGTGGCTTCCATAACACACCATGTATTTGAGGGGTTTATGCTCTTCGAAAAACTTCTAAAGCCTTTTAACGTGTTTTCAAAACATAAATGCCCTTTTTCAGGAAACCAAACATCAAAATTGTCTTTTGAGATATCAATCCCAATAAATTGTTTACTTTTATACATAACTTTTTAATTTTATGAAAGAACGATTCTACTCGGATACAGCAACCTATAAACAGGCTTTATGCCCATAGAACTGAACGTATTACAGTAGGGAAAGAGTGGGGATCATCTTTGTTGACGAGATTACGACTCTCTAAAAATATATCGATCTTATTCCACTCTTTCGTTCTTTCTGTTTTTATAAAAATACTTAATTCTAAAAAAACCAAGATGCAAGCTTAGGAAAAATATAGTGCATTTGGCAGATAGTGCTAAATATGAAGATATTAGCAATAAATAAAATTAGTCGTAACTTGAAAATGAAGCGTTCCAAAATGCCAAACGCACCATATTCAAACCGTTAGCGGTTATTATAAAAGAAAACGACAACGAGCATTAAATTGAAACACATTTTAACAGGAATAATCTTACTAATTACAGCAAATCAATTATTTGGACAAGAAATAAGAATTTCTGACAATTTGATTTTGCAAAAACTTTCAGAAAATTGTTATGTTCATATGCAAAGCAACAACAACGGATTGATTTACATTAACAATGGAGAAGCAATTATTGTTTCAACTCCCGATTCTGATATTGAAACACAAAATCTTATTAATTGGGTAAGAGATGAAAAGCACTCAAAGATTGTCGGATACATAATTGACAGATGGCATCCAGACGCTATGGGAGGACTAGATGTTGTTCAAAAGAACGGCATAAAATCGTATTCTTACGAATTGACAAGACAAATTGCCAAAGAGAAAGGATTACCAATTCCTGAAATTGGATTTAAACCTAAAAAAAAGATTAAAGTAGGTAATAATAAAATAATTTGCCATTACCTTGGAGAAGCACATACTTCTGATGGAATTGTCGTTTGGATACCAAGTGAGAAAATTCTATTTGGAGGAAATGAGATTAGAAATTATAACGGATGGGTCGGTAACATTAGCGATGCAAATCTTGATAAATGGTCTGAGACTGTAACAAAAATCAAAGAAGAATATGGTTCTGCAAAGATTGTCATTCCAGGACATGGAAATTACGGAGGAGCAGAGTTAATAGATTACACAATTAACTTATTTGACCTTCCTCATAATGATTCAACTGCAAACGGTTCTAAAGTATTTCTTTCACCTGAACTAAAAACAGACAATGACATTTTAATAAAAGCTGAATCTGACTCACTTCAAAATGCTGAGCGAATACTGAAAAATGTAATTATGGTTGTTCAAGGTTCAACAAAATACATAGAAATAGAATCTCCACAAATTGTTTATCAACCTGACAATCAAAGAATCAATTCTGAAACTGGAAGGGTGAAAATTTATGACAAAAAAAATGACAAAGCAGTTTTGAGAACAGATGTCAATTATAGAAGATTGATTGTTTATAGATACAATAATTCTGTTGGATTTGTAGTAATATTAAGAGAAATAGAAAATAACAACCGCTAACAAGCTTATACGCCATTGCCGCAGCTCAGGCTTCGGTTAGAACAGAATTAGTATATTTGACATGAAATTTTCAAATCAAAAACAATCAAAATAAAGCGGCAACGGCGCATAGCTAAAACGTTAACGCCAAGCTTAACACTTAGAATATTATTTTTTTATTAAAAAATATATTAAAATTGAGATTTATTTTTATTCTAAAAAAATCAAAAATTTATAATTTAAGTAGTACGACATATGAAAGATATTAAAAAAAAATTAGCTCAATCAAAAAATATTAATGAAGTTTATGAGCTGTTATCAAATTATTTAAAAGATACTTTAAAAAATTCTGTTTGCATTCTAGTTCAATTAGACGAAAAACAAGATGAAGCTTTTGTATACAGTTTAATTGGCTTAAAAACCCCATTATTTAATAAATTAATACGTATTTTAGGATTAGACCCGGTAGGTAAAAGATTTAGAAACACTCCAATTGGAAGAAAACGTTTTTTTTCATCCAATAAACTGATACCTTTTCAAGGTAATTTGTCTCAATTTTCTGAAGGTGCAATTCCTGATTGGATTTGTAATGTTGTTGAAACAGTTTTTAATATTAAAAATATTTATACGATAGGTATTAGCTACGAAAATGTTCTAATTGGATCCGTAATGGTATTTCCAAGAATGGATGATACGGCTTTATTTATTGAAATTGAGAAAAATATTACTTTTTTTTCAAAACGAATGAAAGAGATAATTGACACATATAAACAGGATATTTTAGGTTTAGATACAAGAGATATATTTACAAAAGCAATTTTAAATAATATTAGTCACGAAATTCGTACACCGCTTAATGGTATTGTGGGCCTAATGGATGCCGGGCTTAGATTATTAAACGATAATGAAAATACAAAAGAATTAACCTCGATCATTTGGAAAAACTCTCTTGAATTAACTAACAAGCTGGATAATCTTTTAGTACTATCTGACTTTCAGACAAATGGTACTCATATTAGTCCCAAAAGTTTAAGTGCAAACGTAATTGCATTTGAAGTGGAACAAATTGTTCGGGAACAAAGCTCTGTAAATAAAGACAGAAATATTATTTTAAATATAAACATAGATGAATTGAACATTCCTGTTGTTTCTATAGATATGTATTACTTTAAACTTATTGTTGTTGAACTAATAAATAATGCACTTAAATTTTCAGAAAAAGACATTACAATAAATTTAAATGGGAATAAGGTTTTAAAAATTGAGATTTGCGATGAAGGTATTGGTATGACTGAAAAAGAGATTACTGAATATGTAAAAGCCTTTAATCGTAACAAAGAAATCTGTGAAAAATATACAGGAATGGGGATTGGTTTAAGCATTGTGAAACATATTGTAAAAAAACACAATTGGCAAATTTCTTTTAATTCTACTATAGATAAAGGCACATCAGTTACAATTTATTTAGAAAGACATGATATTGAAAATACTGCATTAAACACAAGTTCCAATTTGAATGAAAACAAATAGTTGTATGTAAAACGAATTGACAATGATTACTTTGGAGATGAATAAAAGCCAGGCGTTAACACGCGCTATAGTTAATTGCCGTTGCTGTGCAAGTTTCAAGTTTTTAGCTTTTATTAAAGGTAGTTGTAGCTTGACAGGAAAGTGCCACGTAATCGGCTACTATTCTTATACAAAACGTTACAGGCTACTTTATTCGAATTCAATAAGTTAATACAAATGCAAGGAAAAAGATATCCAATTAAAAAAGCCTCAGTGAAACACCAACCAAAAGGACTTTCGATTCTTTATGAGGATCATGATATTCTTGTTGTAGATAAAATAGCTGGTCTGTTGACCGTGGGAACTGAAAGAGAGAAGCATAAAACAGCTCATTTTATTTTGAATAATTATGTGAAAAAAGGAAATGAACGATCAAAAAATCGGGTATTTATAGTACACCGTCTCGATAGAGATACTTCAGGGATTCTAATTTTTGCCAAAAATGAAAATACAAAACGTTATTTACAGGATAATTGGAAAGAATTCAGCAAAAAATACCTTACAGTAGTGCATGGTAAACTTAAAGATAAAGAAGGTGTAATTACATCGTATTTAACAGAAAATAGGGCATTCAGAGTATATTCTGTAAATGAGCCAGACAAAGGAAAATTTTCTAAAACAGGCTACAAAGTCATTAAGGAATCGGGTAAATATAGTTTACTAGATATTAATCTCTTTACAGGTAGAAAAAATCAAATTCGTGTTCATATGTCTGAAAAGGGACATTCTATTGTCGGTGACAAAATTTACGGAATTGCAGATAAAGGAATTAAACGGTTAGCTCTTCATTCTACTTCACTTACAATAAGACATCCATTAACGCAAAAAGAAATGAGTTTTAAGACAGAGATTCCTCTTTATTTTAAAACGCTGGTAAAATTATAGAGAAGAAAAATATGAAACTAGAAAATTATGTAGTTTGAGTTAAATAAACAATCCAAAAAAACAGCCTGTAACAAAAGCGCATACGCTATAGCCGCAGCTAGGGCTTCGTAGAAAAATTAAAAGTAAATTTGAAAATGAATTTCCAAACTCAAATACATTAAAATACAGCGGCAACAGCGCATCGCAATACCGTTGTGTGACACATGCCCCATCAATAGTAGATATGTATATGTATAAAAATGATGGAATAATTAGACCTTAAGATAGTAATTTTTTAATAAACATTGATTGGAAAACAGGAGATTTGTGATGGAAATGTCAAAGGATGAAACTTTGTGGTTGCAAAGTGAAGGAGAAAAAATGCTCATGGATTTAGGAGTAAAAGAGCGAGATTATGTAATCGATTTCGGATGTGGTAAAGGTCGATATACAATACCTTTATCTAAGATTGTTGGAAAGGAGGGATGTGTTTATGCAGTTGAATGTGACGAAAATGCAATGGCTATTCTTCAAGAAAGACTTCCCCTGTTTTCAACTACTGATGCTATTAAGTTTCTGAAAATTGACGATTTAGAAATAACAACTACTATATCTGACAAAACCATTGATTCAATTTTTGTTTTCGATGTTTTACAATATGTACAAGATTGGGATTTACTTTTCTCATATTTCTTTCGTGTATTAAAACCAAATGGAATCATTTGCATTTATCCGGCTGCAATTCCTCATCCTGGTGATGTTGACATAGAGCTTGCTCTCTCAAAAATGGAGAAAGTCGGGTTTCAGTATGTGAGATCAACTAAATTTCGGATGATGCATAATGTAGATATGGTTAATGATATTGTTTATAGTTTCTGTTTAAAATGAAAAATATTGCATAATGATAACCCCAACTAGGCAAGTCTTCCAGCAAAGCCTGTGCACAAGCGTGACGTGTGCTTTACTAAAAACTCAATATTTTTTCAACAAATAATAATAATTTACTACATTTGAAAACTGCTAAAAAAACCCATATTCAATGAAAACATAATAATTAGAAAAGGTACACAATACACACCAATATGGAGTAGTAAATGTAGTTTGCTACATTTAGATAATGAAGAAATAAATGTGATTTTACACATACTCATCCGTTAGCTGCAAGCAGGTAAACTGCACAATAATGGGATTACTTAAAAATTAAAAAAGCATAAAAAATGAATACTAAAAGTTTAAAAAAATATCAATCATATATTTACTTAATAACTGGGTTTGTGTTCCTTTTCTTTTTTAACGGAAGATGGATTATACCTATAGCTGCATTTATAGCTCCTATATTTTTAATTCGTTTTTATAGGTTTCACAAAACCTTTAAAGGATTTTTGTTCATAGTTCTGGCTGGTTGGATATCGAATATATTCATTTGGAAAGGGATGATACCTATGTCTGGCTTTTTCTATTATTTCATTATGTTTATAATGAGCGTGTCCACCGCTCTAACTTTTTTATTAGATAGAGTTTTTACTCAAAAAATAAAAGGAATAATTTCAACACTGGTTTTTCCGTCCGCATACGTGTTAATGGAGTTTATTGTCGTATCAACTAATCCTTCAGGTTCTTATGGTACATTGGCACATACACAAACATCTTTACCATTATTGCAAATTTTTTCAGTTACAGGAATATGGGGTTTAGTATTCATTATTACTTGGACATCATCAATAATCAACTGGCTTTGGGATTATTCTTTTGAAAGAAGTAAGATCAATCTAGCATTTCTGATTTTTGGAGTTCCCTTCTTAGCAGTAATACTATTTGGGCAATCAAGGTTGTTTATAAATGATAAAAACGAAACTGTAAGGATTGCTTCAATAAATATTAGCAAAGCTGCATTAAAAAACCGTCATAATGCGAATGTTGATTCTATTGCTGAAAAAGCCAATGATGATTTTTTGACAAATTGTGAGATTGCTTCTTCTTCTGGTGCCAAAGTTGTGTTTGGAATTGAAACGGTTATAAGTATAAATAAGGATTTAGAAGATGAGTTTATTAAAAAAGCAAAAGTTATTGCCAAAAAAGAAAGTATTTATTTAGGACTTCCAATGGAGGTAATCCCAAAAGATTACCCAGAAGTACGTCCAGAAAATAAAATCATTTGGATTTCTCCAGAAGGGCAAGTTTTATTTACATATCATAAAGCAAAACCTACACCTGGCGAAGGAAATTATGGTGATGGGATTATCAAATATTTCGATTCTCCCTACGGACGAATAAGTTCGACAATATGTTTCGATATGGATTTTCCTTCCTTAATAAGTCAGGTTAATAAAATGAATATTGATATTATGTTGGTGCCTGGTAACGATTGGCAGGAGATAACACCTTATCACACCTATGTTGCATCGGCAAGAGCTATTGAACAGGGTTTTAACATGGTCAGAGCTGCATCACGTGGATTGTCGGCATCTTTTGATTATAAAGGACAGATATTGTCATCTATGGATTATTTTAATACCGATGACCTTATTCTATACTCTGACATACCAACACGGGGACAAACAACAATTTATTCAATATTAGGGAATTATTTTGCTTATCTATGTATTGTATTTCTACTAATTATAACATTAAAAGTAATAAGGAAAACAAAAATTGCCAGCAGCTAACAAAAAATAAAGTGCATTTAGCAAATAGTGCTAAAATTGAACTTTGTAGCAATATATAATATTAGTCGTAGTTTGAAAATGAAGCGGTGCTAACGCCAAACGCACCATATTCAAAACGTATGCCTTTATCAAAAAGCTATCTCAGTAGAATTTAATTTTGAAAAAGAGCAATATATAGATGATATAAAGTTATAATATTTCACTATCATTATTACAACTCCACAAACCAAATTTTCCAAGTAATAATAATCTACCTCAAAGCCCACTGGCGTTCATTTACAATACCTTACAATCCCGTCTCCCGTCTTTCAACTTCCAACCTCAACCTCAACCTCAGCCTTAACCTAAACCTTCTTGCCTGCCGAAGAGAATCGTAGGCAGAAACATCACTCTCAATAAATATTCCAACAACAATTCAAAACACATCTATTTAATTTATATATTTGGAGTCGGTTAAAGAATATCTATATACTAATAATTCTGATAGGTTTACTAAATTTAAATTACTATGCTAAACCAGAGCCACTTTATACTACCTGACTATAAATAATACTTTTAAAAGATATCCTCATGAAGAATATCCTTATCATCGATGACAAGAATGAGAATCTCATTACCTGCCAAGCTATATTAGATGATAATTTCAGTAAATGTAACATTTTCAAAGCCTTATCAGGAAAGGAAGGTATTGAAATTGCTATAAAAGAACAACCCGATGTAATTATTTTGGATATTGTAATGCCCAAAATGGATGGCTATAGTGTAACCCGAGAGATTCGTAAATTCAATAAAGATGTAATTATAATTGCGCAAACGGCTTATGATTTAAGTGGTGATTATGAAAAAGCAATTGCTGTAGGCTGCAATGATTATTTGTCGAAACCAATAAATGCTAATGAATTGAAGCAAATGATAAAAAAATACTTATAGAAACAATATTCTATGCATCAGAGTATTCGATTAATTTCCGAGGCTAAGGTGAAAAATTAAATATATTTATAGTAATTATTTAGATTGAGAGCTAATAAAATAAAAAAAACTCCATGACTAATAAACTGTCTTACGAAGAATTAGAAAATCAGATTGCTGAACTTCAAAAGCAAAACGAAATTCTGAAATCTTCTGAAAATTCAGATAAAAATACCAGGAAGGCGCTGAAAAAAAGTGAGGAATTTTTTAAGGGAGTTATTGAAAACACTTCGGACATCATCCTGATTGTGAATAAAATTGGAACTTTTAAATATGTAAGTCCGTCCGTAGAAAATATCCTAGGATACAGACCCGATGAATTGATTGGTAAAAAGAGCTTTCAGTATATTCACCCGGCAGATATACCCAGGGCAATAGTTGATTATGGCAAGGCAATACTAACAGAACAGGTTATAGTTCCCAATTCATTCCATATCCTGCATAAAGATGGTTCCGTGAAGGTACTGGAGGGCATAGGTAAGAACCAGTTTAAGAATCCGGCCATTGCTGGTTTTATCATGAATATCCACGATATCACCAACCGCCTGAGATTGGATCAGAAGCTTGATGAAAATGAAAAACGATACCAACAGATTTTTCAATTTTCACCCGATTCAATTATTATCCATGATTTGTATATGAATATCTTGGATGTAAATAACAAGGCAGTAGTAGAGTTTGGCTATTCAAAACAAGAACTGCTCGAAATGAAGGTATTTAACTTACATCACGAGACCGAATTGAAACATTCCGCACAAGTGTTGGCTGCTATGAAGAAAACAGATATGTTAAATGTAGAGTCAAAGTTTGTGAGAAAAGACGGTTCTGTTTTCTGGGCTGAAGCAACTCCTCGCAAATATACGATTGGAAGCAAAACTATAATTCATGTCGCTATTAGAGACATCGCCAAGCGCAAGATGGCAGAAGATAAATTAAAGAAAAGCGAACATAACTACAGAGTTTTATTCGATAATATTAGTGATGGAATCTTCGTTCTTGATGCTGAAACAATGAAAGTAGTAATTTCTAATAAAGCAATTGCAAAAATCTATGGATTCGATTCTGAAAAAGACACAGTTTATGTAAATCCAATTGATTTCATTTTACCGGAAGATAAAGAAGCTGTTTATAAGATCATTGCTGAAGATATGTTTAAAAATAATTTACAGCAAACAAATGAATTCCGCTCACTTACCAAAGATAGGAGAGAAATATGGGTAAGTGCAATCGGTGTCAAAACTGAATATCAAGGCAGATTGGCAGGTCTAATATCAATTAGAGACATCACCGAACGTAAGCAAGCTGAAGAGGAAATCAATAGGATGGCAAAAATACTGGATATTGCCCCTAATTCAATTACTATTCATGATTTTAATGGGAATTTTATATATGCAAACCAAAAGACCTTTGATATACATGGCTATACCAGAGATGAATTTTTTGCTCTTCCACTAGATAAACTTGATACACCGGAAACGACAAAACTAATTCCTGCTAGAATGAAGGAAATATCTGAAAGAGGTGAAGCAAATTTTCAGGTTGAACACATTAGAAAGGATGGTTCCATTTTTCCAATGGAAATATTTGCTCAATTAACAAAATGGGGCAATACCAATTCTATTCTCAGTATCGCCACCGATATTACAGAGCGCAAGCAGGCAGAGGCAATAAAAATCATTCAGTATGAAATTATTAGAATCGTATTTAGCACCAACAACCTTTCAGAATTTTATGAAATGGTCAGAGGGGCGCTGGGTCGTATAATGAACGTTGAAAATTTCTATGTGGCATTTTATGATGAAAAAACAGACCAATTCTCAGCAGTCTTTGAAAAAGATAAAAAGGATCAAATCCCTAGTTGGCCATCTGGTAAATCATTGACAGGTCGGGTGATTAAAGAACAAAAACCCTTAATTCTGAAAAAGGCAGAAATACTGAATCTGGCCAATACTGGTGAAATAGAATTAATAGGTACCACGGCAGAAGCTTGGCTTGGGGTACCCTTAATAATTGGAGGGAAGGTTTCTGGCGTGCTCGTAGTGCAGGATTATGATAATCCCAAGGCTTATAATCAGACTCATCTTGAACTACTGGAAATGGTTTCCACAGAAATGAGTATTTGTATTGAGCGAAAGCAGACGGAGGAAGCATTAAAGCAACGTGAATCTATTTTAACAGCCATATTTGAATCTACTGCCGATGGACTTTTGGTTGTAGATAATAATGGTAAGGTGATTCACAGAAATACTAAATTCAATAAAATGTGGCATATTCCGTCAAAACTAATTAACTCCACAGACGATACTAAGCTACTTGATTTTGTTCTGAGTAAGTTAAGCGAACCAAATCTTTTTATAGACAAAGTAAAAGAATTATATAAAAGTTCGAAATCAGACTATGATGTAATTTACTTTAAGGATGGACGGATATTTGAGCGCAGGTCTAATCCTTTGTTGATGGGTAGCTCTGTTAATGGGAGGGTCTGGAGCTTTAATGACATCACCGAGCGCAAACAGACAGAAAGACGCTATCGCAAAATGTTTGAAAACATGAAAGCAGGTGTTGCAATATATTTACCAGTTGAAAACGGAAATGACTTTATTTTTCTTGATTTTAATAGAGCGGCAGAAAAAATAACAAATACACTTCATAATAAAGTAATAGGAAAAACATTGCTTTCCCAATTCCCAAACATGAATAAAACGCCATTTTTCAAGGCTTTACAAAAGGTAAATGAAACAAACAAGGATATATTTTTACCTGCCTTTCATTATAAAGATACTCAAAGAGAAGGTTGGCGAGAAAACTACATTTATAAATTATCAACAGGTGAAATTATTGCAATTTTTGATGATGTTACTAATCTCAGAAATGATGAAATTAAACTTCAAAAGAAAAATAAAGAATTAATAATTGCCAAAGAAAAAATTGAAGAAAGTGAAGAAAAACACAGAACTGTTGCCGATTATGCTAACGACTGGGAATATTGGATTGACACAAACGGTAATTTTGTTTATATTTCACCGTCATGCAAACGAATTACAGGCTATAAACCGGACGATTTTCTAAATAATAAGGAGCTTATGCAGGAAATAATTTATCCTGACGATGTAAATATTTTTCAAAATCATAAGCATGATATTGATGAAAATATGGAAAGAAACCAGACTGAATTTAGGATAATAACAAAGCAAAAAAAAATCCGCTGGATTGGACATGTCTGTCAGAATGTTATAGCTACAAACGGAAAACTATTGGGAGTAAGGGGAAGCAACAGAGATATATCAGACCGAAAGAAAGCCGAACAAGCCTTAATGAAAAGCAAAGCAGAATTAAAAGAATTTAATGCTACCAAAGACAAACTGTACTCAATAATTGCCCACGATTTAAGAAGTCCATTTAACAGTATTTTAGGTTTTTCCGATTTGTTAATGAACGATGCAAACCTAAGAGATATTGAAAAAACTTTAAAGTACAGTACATTAATGAATACAACAGCAAAACATACACTTGCCTTGCTTGATAATTTATTGAATTGGGGAAAATTACAAACCGGGAAAATTAATTTTAAACAAGAAAATGTTGGATTGCAGCCAATTATTCAGGAAATATTAGATACACTAAATTCAACAGCAATACTTAAAAACATATCTCTAAATCAGATTCAATCAGATGATATTGTAGTTTATGCAGATGAAAATATGCTGAAAACAATTTTGCGAAATCTTATCTCCAATGCAATCAAATACACAGAAACTGGAGGGAATGTAAATATTTTTGTAATCCCAGTAAAAAACCAGATTGAAATCTCTATTTCGGATGATGGAGTTGGAATGAAAGATGAAACACGTAAAAAGTTATTCGATATATCTACAAATATAACAACGAAAGGGACAGCAAACGAAAAAGGTTCTGGTTTAGGATTAGTACTTTGCAAAGAATTTGTAGAAAAAAACGGAGGAAGGATTTGGGCTGAAACCGAAGAAGGTAAAGGTTCAATATTTTATTTTACCCTTCCGTACACGAGCGAAAAGATGAAAGAAAAAAATGCAAAAAATGAAGATTTAACTCCTGCTGAAGTGACCCCTGTAAAAAAGCTGAAAATACTAATTGTCGAAGACGATGAAACATCAGAAATGTTCATTTCGATTGCTGTTAAAATATTTGAGAAAGAAATTATTAGTGTTAGAACAGGAACAGAAGCGGTGGCAGCTTGCCTAAATAATCCTGATATCGATTTAGTGCTTATGGATATTCAATTGCCCGAAATGGATGGCTACGAAGCCACCCGGCAAATACGGAAGTTTAACAAAGATATAATCATCATAGCGCAAACAGCTTATGCTTTAGAAGGCGACAAAGAAAAAGCAATTACTGCCGGCTGCGATGATTATATCTCAAAACCGATAAAAAAAGAGGAACTTTTTGAAAAAATAGAAAAGTTAATAGGAAGTGGTGAGTAGGTTATGAGGGAAAGTCAAAAGTGATGAGTGCAGTTAGAAATGTGAAATAGAAATTTGGAAATTATCATTGATGTGTCGCAATTTCTAGATTATTATTTCGAACACAATTATTGCGAATCAAGTAGGAATAAATGCATAGTCGCAAAAATTGTAATGGAGCTAAAACTAAAGATATGACAAAGAAATATAGTTTCTTAAAGAATATTTATAATGACGCTAATCTGATAAGTATTAGCAAGATAACATTGAATTTTTCTGATAAAAACATCGAAAAAAAGTTCAGAAATGAATATTTCAAAAATTCACTGCTTGCACTCCGGATTTCTTTTATAACTGTCATCTTTCTTTACTCAGCGTTTGGCTATTTGGATATTACAATTGCAAAGGAATTCTATAAGAGTTTTTTCGTGATAAGATACATTGTTGTTTTTCCTTTATTGTTTAGTGTGTTCGTGTTTTCATTCTATAAACATTTTAAAAAATATTGGCAGGTGCTTCTTTCAATATGTTTCTTTATCGCAGGAGCAGGTATAATTTATATGTTGATAAAAAACCAAGATAATATATATTATTACGGAGGGATGTTTTTGATTTTTATGGCCGGATATTTTTTTATTAAACTACGTTTTATTGCAGCATTGATCCCAGGAATCTTGTTAGTAATTTTATATAATATCGGCATTTTTCTATTTCATGATTTATACGATAATCAATTTGAATATTTGGTGTCAATAAATGCTTTTTATATCTCGGCTAATATTATAAGTCTGATCGCTCTATACAATATTGAGCTTTTGGAACGTAAAGATTTTTATCAAAGAAATTTATTAATTGAAAGGCAAAATGAAATTTCTTTAATCAATGAAAATTTAGAAGCTAAAGTAATTGAGCGGACCAAATTATTAGATGAACGTAATACGAAACTAATTGACGAAATTAGTAACAGAAAGGAAATTGAACAAGAATTGATTATTGCCAAAGAAAAAGCGGAAGAAAGTGATCAGCTAAAATCAGCATTCCTGACAAATATGAGTCATGAAATCCGCACTCCTATGAATGGAATATTTGGATTTACTGACCTGCTTTCTAATCCAATTCTTTCGGGAAAAGAAAAACAAAAGTATATAAACATTATAAAGAAAAGTGGTAATCGGATGCTTAATACGGTGAACGATATAATTGATGTTTCGAAGATCGATGCCGGTCAGGTAGAAATAGCGAAATCTATTGTTAATATTAATAAAGAAATAGAAACTCAATATGACTTTTTTAATGGGGAAACTAGTGCCATGGGAATAGAATTCAATCTTATAAATGAACTTCCTAAACAAGAATCCTTTATTCTTACCGATAAAGTAAAGCTTAATTCTATCATTACCAACCTAATAAAAAATGCCATTAAATACACGGATAAGGGAAGTATAGAGATTTACTCCGGAAAAAAGGAAGCAATGTTTGAATTTAAAATTAAAGATACTGGAATAGGGATTCCTGAAGATCGCATTGAATCCATTTTCAATAGATTTGAACAGGCTGATATTACCGATGCCCATGCACGACAGGGTTCGGGATTAGGGCTATCAATTACAGAGGCTTATGTTAAGATGTTAGATGGCAATATTGGAGTTCAATCTGAGTTAGGAAAAGGCTCAACCTTTTATTTCACCCTACCATGGATTGAAAAACAGGAAAAGTCTGTTCCTTTAAAAGATAATCTAGACATAAGCAAAGTGTTTGATAAGCAAATTAACCTACTAATAGCAGAAGATGATAATACCAGTTTTGAATTTTTTAAGATCATTTTAGAAAGAGATGTGAATAAGATAATACGGACTACCAATGGGGAAGAAACTGTTAATTATTTGAAGAATAATACAGATATTAATTTGGTATTAATGGATATCAATATGCCTGTACTAAATGGTTTTGAAGCAACAAAACAGATTAAAAAATTCAGACCCGAATTATACATTATTGCACAAACGGCTTATGCTCTCGTGGGTGATGAAGAGAAAGCACTACAAGCAGGGTGTAATGATTATATTTCAAAGCCAATAAATGTAGAAGAACTGAAGCAGAAAATCAATAAATATCTAAGTAAAGAATGAAAAAAATATACAACCCTTAGCGTAGTTTCCTAAATGCGCTACCCCATCTAGTCAAGTCTTCCTCACCGCTGGTGAGCATTTGCAATACCTAACCCAAATCCCCCACTTACCGAAAAACATCCCCCATTCACCTAATAACTCTTCCCCAATGCTGTTTCTTGCCCTATTTTTGCCAATAGATTATAACACATAAAACGCAAAAAGATGAAAACATTAACTAAAATAACAGCGCTAATCGCAATAGCAATTATGTTCTCAGCCAGCTTAAGTTTACCACCAGTTACCTTCAACGAAGAATCATATATAGACGATATACCACTCAATACAACCGAAATATATAATGAAATAATCACCGAAAACAACCTTGCCGAATTTACTTTCGAAGAAGACCAATATATAGATGACATCCCTTTCGATACAGAATGTGTTTCAACCAATTGCCGTTATCATAAAGCCATCTCCGCAGAATTTAGTTTTGAAGAGGAGGAGTATATAGATGATATAGAGTTATAATCTTCACTAACAATAGGACAACTCCACAAGCCTTATTTTCCCATATTATTATTCTACCTCAAAGCCCACTGGCACCCATTCGCAAAACCTTACAATCTCAGATTACCCCCAACCTAAATCTCCCAACAACCCCCATCCGTCAGCATACCCTATACCTTATTAGTAAATGCAAAAAACCAATAAACCCAGTCACTTAAATAAGAAATAAACTACACGAACAATAATAAAATATTCATTATATTTGAGAACTGCTAAAAAACTCATATTCAATGAATACATCATGATTAGAAAAAGTACATAATACACACCTATATGGAGTAATAAATGTACTTTGCTTCATTTAGATAATGAAAAAATATATGTAATTTTACACATTCTCATATGTTACCACACATAAAATAACAACATGAATATTCGTAAACAATATGCTAATTTTTCAGCAAAACAAATTATAATATTGGCAGTTATATTGATTTGTGAAATTATCTTAACAATTGGCATTTATGTTACAATGGCTAAAAGAGCAAAAGAAATATTTACAAATGATTTTATATCACTTTCAAAGGAACTAAGCTCGGATTTAGAAAAAGAGATCGATACAAATCTCGAATCGTTAAATTATATTAATGCTTTTTTTTCTGTAACTGACACTATCTCAAGAGAACAGTTTAAATATTTCACATCTAATGTTTTAAGTCAACAAAAAAGTATTCAAGCACTTGAATGGATACCAACGGTAAAATACGAAAACAAAAACTATTATGAATTAGCTGCCAAAAAAGAAGGACTACTGGAATTTCAAATTAAAGAGCTAATAGATAAAAATTTAGTTCCTGTAAAAAGGAGGAAAATGTATTATCCCGTGTTTTATCTAGAGCCGTTTGAAGGGAACGAAAAAGCCCTTGGTTTTGATCTTGGATCGAATCCTCTTTTGCAAGATGCAATTCCAAAGGCGAGCAATGCTAACTCCATGGTGCTTAGTTCAAGAATTGAACTGGTACAGGAAAAAAGCAATGAAAAAGGCATATTGGCATTTAGTCGAGTTGTAAAAGACAATGAATTTAAAAGTTTTATTCTTGGAGTATTTAGGGTTGGAGATATAATTAAGGATGCTTTGAAAGATATGCCTGGTGAATTATACAATTTGACTATTTATGATATCTCAGCTAATACAGGCAATCAACTTCTTTTTCAAAAAAATGAGGACATAAATAATGACTTAACTGATGATACTAAATTGAATATACCAGAAGAGTTTCATTATGAACAAATTATTAATATAGCTGATAGAGAATGGCTAGTATTATTCACACCTTCAAAAACTTATAATAATTCAATTTCCCATTCTGCAGAATTAATACTTATTATTTGCATTATTTTATCATTTGTACTTTTCTACTATTTATATCGAAATATCATAGAGTTTAATAAGGAAGTTACTAGTAAGGGTGAACTTGCACGAAACGTAATACAGTTAAGTGAACTTAATGCCACCAAAGACAAATTGTTTTCCATAATAGCACACGACTTAAAAAGTCCATTTAATTCAATGCTTGGCTTTTCAAAAATATTAGATGAAGAATTTGATAAATATGACACAGAAAGAAAGAAGAAATTTATAAGTATTGTTAATCAAGGACTAAAACACACCTATAAATTGCTTGAAAATTTGCTTTATTGGTCTCGTTCGCAAAGGGGAACTATTGATTTTAGACCTGAAAAAATAAACATGTATTTATTATTCAAAGAAACAAGTGAATTATTAAACCAATCGGCTGAAAATAAGTCAATAAAATTAATAAATAAGCTACCTGAATATATTTTTGTTGATGCAGATAAAGATATGCTTTCAACAATTATCAGGAATTTATTATCAAATTCTATAAAATTTACACCTAAAGGTGGCGAAATTAAAGTAATAGCGAAATTAATAGAAACTAATAACAATCGGGATTTTGTAGAAATAAAGATAAAAGATAATGGAATTGGAATTCCAAAAGAAATACAAACTAAATTATTTGATATTGGCGAGAACACGCAAACAAAAGGAACAGAAAATGAAACAGGAACAGGTCTTGGTTTAATATTATGCAAAGAATTTGTGGAAAAACATGGTGGAAATATTTGGGTTGAAAGCGAAGAAGCAAAAGGAAGTGATTTCAATTTTACTTTGCCTGTAAATAAATCATAATGAGAAACTAACAAAAACTGCTTATAATAAATAGGCTTCAAACGGCATGATAAGCCAAGTTTGAAGCAAGTGTTGGACTGAATCCCAACAATTAGAACTTTATTTTACATATTACGACCTTGCCAACAACGCTCGCCAACTGCGAGTTGAGGGAGGGTCAGCTATCGTATTCAGTATTCTGTGATAGCGGATATGTTGTAAACACAAGGCTTCCTGCCTGCCGGAAGCTCAATAAACAATAAGCCGTAGCCCGACTGATCAGCAGGCGAGCTTAGCAATAAGCAGCGACAGATAATGGAAGTGCTTTTTCGAGCTCTTCAATAAGATGAAGTAGCTCTGGGTGATCGAATAACGACGACTAGCATAAAATCATGACTGATTTGCTTTTTGCAACAAGAACAGTGATATGTGTTCAACTTGATTACGTTTCAATCAGGCGGGATTTTTGCGTCAAGGATTAAGGAAACTCCTTATTCCCTGACTAAATCTTCCACATCTTCATCCAAATCTCAAACCGATATGCTAATAAAGAACTTTTTCATATATTTACGATTCATTTAAACCAAAAATAATGAAGAAGCTTATTGTATTGTTATTATTTGTAACAGGGTCAATAATAGCACAGGCACAGAATTTTGATATTACAGATAAGGACAATAAAATGTCATATTCAGTAGCAACATATGATCAAAGAGAAATGATATTGGATGGGAGTCAGAATGAGACAATCCTAGGATATTCGTATGGCTTAATTCCTGTAGCATATCCTCTATTTAATAAAACGGGTCAAAATTTTTCAGATGATTTTTCTGACATTGTTGTCTCAGAATTAATGAAAGAAAATCTTAATTGCCAGTTAATACACACAAAATATAACATGTCCAAAAATGAAATCATTAACCACCTTAAAGATACTAAAACTGACAGGTATTTACTATTTACCATTAATAGTTGGCGATCTGACTCACATACGGCAGCTATGGGTGGGTTAAAAACAACTATTTCCTATGATATTACAAGGGAAGTATTTAACAAAAATGGAAATATATTACATTCAAAAACTATAGATGGAACAGAAGCTCCATTTAAAGGTGGTAAAAAGAAAATCCGTGACCGAAACTGGGAATCTGTACAAAACAAAATCTCTATTCTTCTCCATAATGAATGACAGAAATATTATTTGTATAAAACTATACTAACCCGTGATAGAATTTTGTATTTAGTAGATAGTATATTTTATGCCTAATAGATGAATAATTTTTTTACATAGCCGTAGCTATAGAACTAAATTATGAAGAATAGTAGGTGCAAAAGATGCATATAATATTACAAGATTCTATGATGGGTTAGTATAAATTAGCATAGACTATTCTTATAGATAGTATTGACTTGCAAACTAAACCCCTCCAACTAGCGCAAGCGCGACTTGTGCTTTACTAAAAACCCTCATCTAGCTCACTTCCAATCAAGCCCGTGCGCAAGCGAGACTTGTGCCCTATCTAACACAGAGCATATTTAGCCTCCAAGAAGTTACATAATAAGGTATTATAGTACAAACACTAAAAACCCACCATGACCGGCTTATGTCCTATAATGTTATTATGTAAAATAGCCCTCGACTCACCATAACCGGCTAACGCTGACCCTACAAAAAAACATCCCACCGCTCGCAGCTCCAACCCAATATGTTTTATTTGCTTTCACACAGAGAAGCATTAGCAGCCCCCCTAAAGCCCTTTTAAACCAGTAACTAAACAGACACATCAGTTATAACAAACCATACAGTACAGTCTCATTCATTCCGCTACATTCATTTCACCCGTACAGTATTTCACCATATTCCAATTCAAATCCAGTAACAACAGGTATGAGTAAGTCAACACAAAAATAAAATGCCACCCTACAAAAAAATAGTCTGGTTAAACAAACTGCATTGCCATAATCCCAAATAATACAGTAGCTTAACCAAACTATTTGCTTCCTGATAATTTTATTTCCGCATTGCCATACACATACGCCGACCCTAAAGCCCCACCACAAAAATCCCAAACCTACAACACCCCTTAACAATACTCATCTATTTTAGTAACTTTACAAATTCCTAAATTAAACTCTAACATTATGAAAAAGATAGCCTTATCAACCATAATCTTTTTCTTTACTATTTTGCTGTTTTCACAGTCTGATATTATCTATCCTTCAATAAGCAAAAAAATTATCCGGCGATGTACAATTACTGAAGTGAAAAATATTAATGTAGTATATTATACTAAAAACTTCATCTCTGACTCAGTTCAAGCATATGCAATAACAAAAGATGGGAATTATATCACATTAAGTTTAGACAAAATTAACCTGTATCATAACAACCTTGATTTTCAAAATGGTTCTTTTACTTATAAGGGTCATGATTATAGTTACTATGAACATGAAAACAAAAGGGCTTTGGGGCCGCTTATAGCTGGCTCCATATTAGTTCCTGTTGGAGCTACTTTATTAATCTTAGGGGTAAATAGCGCAAGTTCTTTAGAGGGCGGAGACCCTGCTCAATTAATATTAGTGACACCAGGATTTATAATAACTAATGTTGGTATACCATTATTAATATATGGGATTATTAAATCTTTTAATAGTAAGCAAACTATGAACAGAATAAAAAATAACTCAAACCTTTCTTTTGGTACAACAAATAATGGGATTGGGTTAGTTCTAAATTTCTGATTTATCTAAGTTCAAATGAAATTTCAAATGACAATCCTGTAACTGCAAGCTTGAAAAAAAGATAAAATGAATATATTAATTGAACCATTAGCGTATTTAATCCTCATTTCACCTTTGCTGATAATAGGAAAGAAAAAGGATAATTGGGAAAAACATTATTTGATAGTATTTGCTTTGTATATGATTTTAGATTACGTAGTAATAGTTCTTCCGATTCATTTTGAATATCTGGACTTTATTGATTTAAAAAAGAATTGGACCGGGAAAATTTTTAGTTATGTATTAGCCGCGGTTTTTTTATTATCATATAAAAGAATTCCACTAAAGGAGTTTGGACTTACACTGGTCCAAAAGGAGGGTTCCAGGAGTTTTGCAGTTAAGACAACGATTATTATTCTAATTTTTATGATTGGATACTGTTTTTTCATAGGAAGGCATAAAGCAAGTATTGAAAATATAATGTTTCAATTAATAATGCCCTCAATTGTTGAAGAAATTGCTGACAGGGGAGTTTTGTTAACACTACTAAGTATGATTTTTATAAGTAATTTAAAAATCGGAAAAACCTACTTTGGAATGGGAGTAATTATAACAGCGGTTTTATTCGGACTTTTTCACGGATTGAATATTAAAAATGATTTATCAATGACTATGAATTGGGTTCTTTTTATTTATACCGGAGTTTTGGGGTTTGTATTTGCACTTGTAAAAGAACGTACAGGTTCGTTAGTTTATCCCGTCCTGCTTCACATAATAGTGAATATTGTGCCAAATACAATGGGATATGTTTTCTAATATGATTAAATTAATAAAGCCAGCAGGTAACAAAAAACATAGTGCATGCCGCCATTAGTAGTACATAAAAAAAGAATTGGTAAATTTGAACGATAGTGAAACTAAAGAAGATTATTGAATAAAGTGCGGCACGCACCATATTCAAAACGTTATCATCAAATAGAAATTTAATATAAAATGAAGATATCATGAAAAACAAAAACACTATTTGGCTGTACTTAAGTATCGTTTTTATTCTAAGTTATGGATGGCAGTATTTAATTTATGTCACTGGAGGAGTCGAATCAAAACTATTTCCACTCCTGATGTTGTTTCCAGGTATTGTTGCCGTAGTTTTTATAATTTTTAAAAAGACCGGCTTTCGAAATATAGGTTGGGGGTTAAAAAAATGGCAATACATTTTTCCGGCTATTATTGTTCCACTTGTAGTTTCTCTTGGACTTGTATATTTAATTGAAGCATTAAATTGGGGAGTACCATCTGAAAAACTCTTTGTTTTTAGTGAAGGTATGCTTGAGAGTACAAAAATAGGATTACTTCTCGGCAATGAGAATCAAACTATACCATTCTTTCTTTTTAATATTATTCTTTCCCACCTTTTATTTCTGATTGTCGGCAGCCTGTTAACCTTAGGAGAGGAATTGGGTTGGCGTGGCTATTTACAGGAAAAAATCTTAAAAAAATATGGTTTGTTCTGGGGTTTTATGATACTAGGGGGAATTTGGGGTTATTGGCATCTGCCAATAATTTTAATGGGTTACAACTTTCCAAGCCAACCCGTTTTAGGTGGACTTTTACTTATGCCAATAGGAACCATATTCCTTGGGATATTCCTAGGTTGGATTTATTTACGTTCAAAAAGCATCTGGATGCCTGCTTTAGCTCATGCTTCTTTGAATCTTTTTTCAGGTTTTCTCTATAGTATGACGATGCATTATACTGAGATATCACGCCAATTATTATGGATTGCCGCTTGGGGAATTATTGCAACTTTCTGCTTGATTAATCTATATAAAAATAAACCAATATTCTGGCAAGAGATAAATACAACAGCAGATAACAAAAAATAAACGCCATTAAAACAGGCGTTTATTAAAACCGTTATACAATATAAAAAGGATAATATGACACAACAATTATTAACAGTCGGCGTGATTGGAAAATCGTTAAAAGAAAATGAAAAACGAGTAGCTATACATCCAGAGCATATAAAATACATTCCTTTAAAATTTAGAAAACAAATAACCTTTGAAGTAGGATATGGATTAAGATTTGGAACGAATGATAACATAATAGCCAAATTGACGTCAGGACGAGTTGCTTCCCGGGAAGAAATATTGAATGATTTTGATTGCGTAATTATGCCAAAACCTTTAGTGAAAGATTTGGCTCAAATACATGAAGGTTCAATTGTTTGGGGTTGGGCGCATTGCGTACAGCAAAAAGAGATTACTCAAATATCCATTGATAGAAAATTAACACTTATTGCATGGGAAGAAATGTTTAAATGGAGTAAAACAGGTGATAAAAACATGCATATATTTTATAAAAACAATGAAATTGCAGGTTATGCAGGTGTAAATCATGCATTAAGTCTTATAGGTGTTATAGGGAATTATGGGAAACCACGAAAAGCTGTAATCCTTAGCTTTGGTTCTGTGAGTCGGGGAGCAGTATATGCGTTGCAAGGTCAGGGTGCCACAAGCATTACCGTATATACTCGTCGATTGCCTACAGATGTGGCTGAACAATTGCCGGGAGTGTCATTTAAACAAATGAAAAATGACGATTTAGGGAATTTACTTTCGGTAGAATCTGATGGAAGTACTCATCCATTTTCAGAAACGTTATCCGATGTGCAAATTATTGTTAATGGTACATTACAAGATATTGAACATCCTTTAATGTTTATTCCAAAAGAAAAGTCTAAAAATTTGAAGGATGGCACTCTTATTATTGATATAAGTTGTGATGAAGGAATGGGCTTTTGGTGTTCAAAACCCACAACATTTGAACATCCGTTAATTAATGTTGATGGCAAATTTTATTATGCTGTTGACCACAGTCCAAGTTATTATTGGAATGTTGCTTCGTGGGAGATTTCTGAAGCATTATTACCTTTTTTACCCATTGTAATGAAAGGGGAGAAAATTTGGGAGAAGGACAAAACCATCTCAAAAGCAATAGAAATAAATAAGGGAATAATTCAAAATCAGAAAATCATTTCATTCCAAAAACGCGAAAAAGAATATCCATATAAATTGCTTTAGTTGGTATTATTATGAAAAATTACATTGTATAACACACAATATAAAAAATTGGGCAGATAGTGCTAAATACGAACGAATTAACAATAAATAAGGGGTGTGGTAAATTGAAAATTTGGTATTTCAAAACGCCCAACATTTCATATTGCCATCGTTAAGTGAAATTCTGTCCCTGCCTAAAATATAAAACTTTTTAACAAAGGAGATATTATTATGAATACTATGACAAATCCAAAATGGCTTAACACGAAAGAATATCCCTTCAAACCCAATTTTTTTAAAACATCAGTTGGAAATATGCACTATGTTGATGAAGGAAAAGGCGAGCCAATAATTTTTATACATGGCAATCCATCCTGGTCTTATGAGTTTAGAAATATGATTAAGAAACTTTCTAAAACTCACAGATGTATTGCTCCCGACCATATTGGATTTGGATTATCAGACAAGCCTGTCGATTGGACATATTTACCAAAAGACCACGCCAAAAATCTTGAGACACTATTTGAGTCATTAAATTTAGAAAATATTACATTGTTTGTTGGAGACTGGGGCGGCCCAATCGGATTATCTTATGCTATAAATCACCCGAATAAACTCAATAATCTCGTAATTACAAATACTTGGCTTTGGTCTGTAAAAAATGATTGGTATTATAAATTATTCAGTAAACTTGGAGGAGGATCAGTTGGCAGATGGCTTATTAATTGGTATTACCAGTCATTCAGTAAATACGCTGGGGGATCAGTTGGCAAATGGTCTTTTGGATCCAGTTTTGGTGATAGAAATAAACTAACTTCAGAAATTTATAAACATTATATAAAGCCATTTGATAATCCAAAGACAAGAAAAGGATGTTGGGTTTTTCCGAAAGAAATTATTGGCTCTTCTGATTGGTTGCAATCATTATGGGATCAACATTATGTTTTGAAAGATAAAAATATTCTCATTGCTTGGGGTATGAAAGATACTTCTTTTAGAGAGAAAGACTTAAATCAATGGATAAAATCATTTCCTGAAGCAAAAGTTGTTCGTTATGAAGACGCGGGCCATTTTGTAGCAGAAGAAAAACCGAATGAACTTATTAAAGAAATTAAAAAGTTTTTTTAAAGAATAGGAACGGCAGGGGCAGAACTCAAGCCACGCTGCGCTCTTACTCCACTTCGTTTCGTTCGGGTCACTTAACAGGGCTTAAACGGAAAATGCCTCAACCCGACGTTATATATGAACTATTTAACATCAGAGGAGAAAAAATTAAAACACTGCTTTCAGGGCAATGTCCCGCTGGCATTAACGAGCATGAAGAAAATATTCAAAATTTTAGAAGCGGTGTATATTTCTTGAAACTACAGACTCAAAATTCTGAAGAAATCTAAAAAATCATCCACCTTTAAAGGTAACTTCCGCACTTAAACAAAAACACAATTAGCTTGACGCAATCACCTTAAATCTTGTGTCTCTACCCACACGAGGTTTATAAAAATATGGCAAAAAAAGACAAGGGATATCCCACGTTTGAGTTCATCGCAGTGGATACTGAAACCACTGGTTTGGATTCTACAAAAGAAGATTTGATCGAGATCGGTGCTGTCCACTTCAAGGACGGCGAACAAGTCGATTCCTTTCAGTCTTTTATCCATATTAATAGACCTCTCTCCGACGTGATAAAAGTGCTCACACATATCACAGATAAAGACCTCGTGAATTCCCCTTCTCTTAAAATGGTATTACAGAAATTTATCGAATATATCGGCAATACTCCCCTTTGTTTTCATAATGCTGGCTTTGATCTTGGTTTTCTCAACGAATCACTCGGCAAGTGCAAGCTCTCTCCTATCAAAAACAAATATTACGACACTGTTGATCTTTCGAGAATCTTCCTACCTCATCTAAAATCCCATTCTCTCGGTACGGTCGCTGAATACTTTGATGTCATCAATAAGCAGGCACATAGAGCACAGAATGATGCGCAGGCAACAGGTGAAATTTTCTATTCGATCACCGATTTCATAATAGAATATATAGACTTGAAGCTGGTGAAACAAATCGAAGAAATCGCTTCATTTGCATACCATCAGAATGCAATGTTGGAATACCTGAAAAAGATACGGGGATATCTTACAAAAATGTATCTGCAAAGGCAAAAGCAAAGCGCTCCCACAATCCCATTCTTTACCAGACCAAATTATATCTCAAATATGAAGGAGGGGAAACCGCCAAGTGTCATTATGGATGAAAATGAGATACTGCAGCTCTTTGAAAAGGGTGGCTCACTTGCGGATAATTTCGGAAAATATGAATATCGTAAAGGGCAGATCGATATGGTTGCCTGGGTTACGGAAGCTTACCAGGAGGGAAATCTTCTGCTTATCGAAGCAGGAACGGGTGTTGGAAAATCTCTCGCGTATCTTATACCTTCTATTTATTATTCGAAAGTCTCAAATCAGCGGATCATCATCTCAACCAATACAAAAAATCTTCAGGAACAGCTCTTTTTTAAAGATATTCCTACCATTCAGGAAACGACAGATCTAACGTTCACTGCAGCTCTTCTCAAAGGACGGTCAAATTATCTCTGCTTGAGAAAATGGTATAATGTGCTCTCAGATATTAACGGATATCTCACACAATATGAAATGAAATTCCTGCTCAATCTTATCGTCTGGGCAGAGATGACCAAGACCGGTGATGTCGAAGAAAATCAATCCTTCAAACCATATATAAGCGGCTTGTGGTCGAAGGTTGCGTCAGATGGAACCTCGTGCCATGGAAGAAAGTGTCCCTATTATGAGCAGTGCTTTGTTATGAATATCCGCAAACAGGCAGATAGTGCAAATCTCGTGATCATAAATCACGCACTTCTTCTGTCAGACGCAGCAAACGAGTTTTCCGTACTGGGCAACTATTCCAATCTTGTGATCGACGAGGCACATAATCTCCCCAACGCTGCCGCAGTCCATTTCGGCTTTTCCATAACCATGCCGGATCTTCTTAATATTACACGTAAACTTCTTACTAAGGGAGATTTCCAATACGGTATTATAAACAACTTCCGCATCGGCATCACAAAAAGCACTCTGCCGGATGAGAAAAAGAAGATATACAAAAGCATTCTAGATGATTGCGAAGAGCCAATCGACACTATTGAAGAAAAGGGCAAAGACCTGTTCCAGTACCTGACGCAGATCGTTCTCACAAGAGGAAATTACAGAAAACTCCGCTTCAAAGATCTCGATGTGTTCAGACCTGTCAAAGTACCGCTCGAGGACATCAGCAGCGCCCTTTCTGAGCTCAACAAAAAACTTACCCGGCTTCATTCGGCATTCCCGGATGTGAGCCCGCAAACCTTTCCAAAATATGATGAGAACATGTCCGATCTCGAGGGCATCATCAACCAGATGGTAGAACTCATAGTATGCTTCGAGCATGTGTTCAGTCCGGATTTTGAAAATTATGCTTTCTGGCTGGAAACTTCAGATAATGATATCAGATCGGATATGATGCCTCACTCTGCGATCGTATGCGCACCGATCGAAGTAAGGGAACCACTCTTCAAATATTTCTGGGATAGACTGGAAACTGTGGTGCTCACTTCCGCTACCCTGGCAATCAGGCAGGAATTCAAATTCTATAAACATCTCACCGGACTCGAAGATGTCGAGCAGACACGACTCATGGAATACATTGCATCCTCTCCTTTTGATTATCCCAGGCAGATGAAAGTGCTCATTCCAGATTTCCTGCCTAACCCAAAAGACCCTTTCTTCTCACCCCAGGCACTTTCCCTGGTTGAAGAAATTCTCAGTGCGCATAAAAGAGGTACGCTTGTTCTTTTTACCTCCTATAGAGACCTTGATGCTGCCTACTCTGCGCTCTCTACTTCTGCAATAAAAAATGAACTTACACTCCTCGCTCAGGGTAAAAGTGGTTCACGGACGACGATCCTCAATATATTCCGAAATGATGAAAATTCAGTGCTGCTTGGCACGAAAAGTTTCTGGGAAGGTGTGGATGTGCAGGGAAAATCTCTTGAAATTCTTGTGTTGTTCCGACTTCCTTTCCTTGTACCTACAGAACCGCTCGTTGAGGCATACCTGGACAAGCTCACTGCAGAAGGCAAGAATTCTTTCCTCCATTACACGCTCCCGATCTCTCTCCTCCATTTTAAGCAGGGATTTGGCAGATTGATCCGGAACAAGACAGACAAGGGCGTTGTAGTTATCCTTGATTCAAGAATTTTCTCAAAGAATTATGGGCGATACTTTATAAATGTCATGCCCTTGCAGCCGAATAGGGTCTCAAATCCATTCGAGATCACAGATCACATTACACATTGGTTTGCAGATACTCATAAAAAATGAGGTGAAATATTTTGAAGATCAAAACAATAGCCATCCCTATTTTCTTTTTACTGCTTTTTGCAATCGTACTTCACGCACAAGAAGCTGTACCTTTTAAGATCGAAGAGAAGCTCATATACAATACATCCTTCGGTATTGTGAATGCCGGCACCTTTACCATGACCCTCGAAGACGGCGGAGAAATTATGGGGCATCCATGTTATTGTATCAAAACATTATCGAAAACAAATCCTATCTTCGATTTTGTGTATAAGATACGCGACGAGACAGAATCTTACTGGGATAATAACAAGTTTGTCGTTCGCAAATTCATTAAACGCATTTCCGAGGGAAACTGGAAGCAATACCGCATCCATTACTACTTTCCTGAAGACACGACATACTATTATGTGACCTACAAAAAGGGCGGTCAAACCAAAAAAAAGAGCACTTCTCTTGCCGATCCGCAGGACACGTATACGATCATTTACTGGGTACGTTTGCAGGAATTTATAGTGGGTGACACGCTTAACTTAAATATAAGCCTGGATGGAGATAATCACCCTGTAAAATTGCTTGTTGAGAAAAAAGAGAAGCTCACTACAATTTTTGGCGATAAAGAATGTTATAAGATCACGCCTATTATACCAAAGGAATCTCAAAAAAAATCTTCTATTGTGATGGATATCTGGGTCACCGATGATGAATACAAAATACCGGTAAAACTGATTATAAGAATCAAGTATGGAAACTTTACTATGTTTCTGAAAGATGCGGAAAATACCGGATTGAGCATCAATAAGTAGTACATGAGAAAATTTTCTGTTTCTGATTTTGATTATGTGCTGCCCAAAGGAATGATCGCGCAGTATCCTTCTGAAAAAAGGGAAGAATCCAAACTGATGATCATAAATAAAAAAGAAAACTCGATCTCGACAGATGTTTTCAAAAATATAACACACTATCTGAATACCAATGATTTTCTTGTCATGAATGAGACGAAGGTCATACCTGCGCGCCTTGTGGGGAAAAAACCTTCCGGCGGAAAGATCGAAGTGCTTCTTCTCGAGCAGGTCGATGAAAACACCTGGAAATGCCTTGTAAAACCCGGACGCCGCCTTAAGATCGGCTCAGAGATGATACTCGGAGAAATCCTGAAAGGCAAGATCATAGCATGGGGAGACAAAGGAGAACGCCTTATACGATTTTCCTATAAAGGAGATTTTTTTAAGATAATTGATAAAATCGGCAAAGTTCCGCTCCCACCTTATATAAAGAGGGAAGCAACCGAACTCGATGTAGAACGTTATCAAACAGTGTTTGCAAATAAGGAAGGATCGGTCGCAGCTCCGACAGCCGGCTTGCACTTCACACCTGAGCTGATACATAAATTAGAGTCAGGTGGGATTTCTTCTGCAAAAGTTAACCTGCGCATCGGGCTCGACACTTTCAGACTGGTAATGGTAGAGAATATCGAAGATCATACGATGCACACCGAATACTGCTCAGTATCAAAAAATGAAGCAGAAAAAATAAACAACGCGATTGAAAAAGGAAAGAAAATTGTCGCAGTAGGCACTACGAGCGTGCGAACTCTTGAAAGTTTTGCAGAAGGCAGGCACCTTACTTTCGGGAATAAGCACACAGATATTTTTATTTACCCGGGTTATTCCTTCAGAATTATTGATACGCTTATCACAAACTTTCACCTGCCTCGCTCAACACTGCTTATGCTGGTTTCCGCATTTGCGGGATATGAGCTTATCATGGAAGCATACAGAACAGCTATAAAAAAGAATTTCAGATTTTACAGCTACGGGGATGCAATGTTGATTTTATAGTCATGAAAAAAAGCGTAGTTTCAGATCAAATGCCTTCTCGTTCCCAAGCCCTTGCTTGGGAGCGCAATAATAAGCCAAATCCTACTTGTGTGTTGCACCATTCGATGCTTTATTTGATAGTAGTAATAATGATCCTTTCGACACTCATTTTACTATCTCCCTGTATGCTTCTGGCAAACGAACATGACTATTACATAAACAAAGAATTCATTTCTGAAGCATTTAATAATACCTACAAAGTCTATACATCCCCCTTGCAATGGGATTCCAGCGATTGGTTTAAAGCCGGCATTTTTGCCGGTTCAGCTATTCTGCTCTATGTGTATGATAGGCAAATGCAAAATTTTGTTCAGGATAATAGATCGGAATTTCTTACTTCTTTTACTGATATAACAAACCAGCTTGGCAACGGGTATGTGGTGCTCCCTGCTGAAGTATTATTATATTGTTATGGCGCTCTGGCTAAGGATGAAAAAGCTCGGAGAATCTCACTTGAGATGCTCGAAAGTTTTGCGATTGTTGGAGTTACCGTAAACGGAATAAAATTTCTCGCGCACCGGCATCGTCCCTCTGCTTCGGACTCCCCCGATATCTGGGATGGTCCTTCTTTTTCCACTCATAATATTGCATTTCCTTCCGGGCATGCTTCGATTGCTTTTAGTTGGGCGACTGTGCTGGCAGAAGAATTTAAGGATAAACCTGTAGTGGGAATTGTTTCTTATGCGCTCGCTGCGTGTACTTCTTTTGCCCGGGTGTACAATAACAAGCACTGGGTTTCTGACGTGCTTGTCGGCGCATTACTCAGCCATATCATTACGAAAAAAATTGTTGCCTTACATGCGGAGAATGATAATAATGATCTTACAATAAATCCATCACTTCGGGGAATTTCAATTTCTTTTAAATTTTAGCAATTTACACCAATAATAATACGCTTCGGGTAATCTTCGTTTAATTTTTCTCAAGTGATGGTATTTTTTCGGGAAATCCGGATCTTCCAATTTTATCTTTTCCGAATACTTTTCAATCTTGCTATAATCATCATTCAATATTTTTACAGCAAGGTAAGCTGCTCTTGCAGCAGAGAGAATGGCGTCATCTGCTCTGTAATGCATATCAATTGGAAATCCCCTAAACCGTTCCATTCCACTCCATAATTCCTTAAGTTCTTCAGGATCACTCTTATCACTACCCGGGAAATGAGAAACGATCAGGCACGTGTCAATAATGTCCTGCAAGACATCCTTATAGGACTTAGTCGATTGTCTATATCTTAATTCTTTTACGGCAATATTCTTGAAAGATGTAGTTACAACATCCATATCTTCAACACGATCGAATAATCTCCAGATATCAAAAAGTTGCTTTATCATTTCCATTGATTTACCAATCCCATATTTTATTCCTGTAGTATGAGGTGCAAAGACAGTGAGCTTATCTCCAAGAATCGAATCTATGCTTGGAGTTTTCACGTGTTGAATATCTTCATCGGTATCAATCCAAATTGACCGGATGGGTGTTTTAACAATTTCGGGATATGAATGTTCATCGAAAAGAACATCAAGCATTATGTAATTTTCCCTATTATTCACAGCCGAATCATAGTAAAAGTTAAAATGAGCTTTTGGAATTCCTCCATCTTTTCTCTTTTTTTCCTTATAATATTTGAATAGACTTGTTGAATTCATTTTATCCAAAATTTTAATCAGGTTTTCCTTTGATTCATTTACATTAATATCAATATCGATTGAAAACCTTTGCGGCTTTTCTATAAGTAAAATGAGGGAAGTTCCTCCTTTGAAAACAAAATCCAGTCCATTTGTGACTAATTGCTCCAATAGCCCTAAGGCTCTTATCATTTTTTCGCAAAGAGTTGTATCTATCTTTTTCTTCCTAACCCTTAAGCTATCTATCCATTCCTTACTAAACGAATTTGCCTTAATCATTTCATTAATTCCTTATCAAGATTCAGATCCTTTATCAGGAAGTCCGTGATTAGTTTATCTTTTTTTCTTCTGCGACTATAGTTGATAAGGTTAGATAAATTAATCTGATACTCGTTAAGCGCATTTTCAAAAATAACTACCTGCTCATGTCCCTTGTAAGCAACGAGATATTTATCATCAGAGAAGAGGTCGACCAACATCTTTTCCAATCTGGGAACTTTAACATCTCTAACTGCTTGAATCGGAGACTTTGAAATCATGGAATTCACAATGATCGAGGTTTGATTCTCTGATATATAGGTTTGAGTCATAAATTTATCCGGCTCGATATAAACATTCCTACATGAGCCATCCAGCAAAAGATTGAATATGGATCGCACTAGCTCCTTTTCTACTTCCACGAATATAACTTCATTCACAACCTGATGCCTTGAGAACTCATTTAGCCAGTTTGAATTCCAGATACAGTAAGAAAGATCACTATATTTTTTCAACAATATACGACTAATTTTTTGGATGGCTTGGTTCACATTGGGCTTATAAATATTTTTATCGTTTGATAGCTGATATACCCCCCTTTTAACAGGAGTAATCACATTATCTTTTTTTAGTTCGTAAATGCGCCAACGAAATGTTGCTTCCTTTAATCCGGGAAAGAAGTTCTTCTCCAGGAAATCATATAACTCTTTTCGATTAATTACCTCCGAAGATGAAAATCTATCTTTTATCTTTTTTGAAATTTCCTTTTTATCTTTATCCAAATCTACCTCCAACATTTGACACTCTTTAACCTTTAGTGTCAAATGTTTGTGGATTTAATTTATCGTCAAGTTATAATATACAGCTCACGGTTTATTTCAATTTCATCACCTCTTTGTCAAACTGTTTATCAAATCTTTCCTCATGTCCCGACGGGAGAAACCCGTCTCTACATCAAAAAGTGAGGGGTAGGTGCAGGTTCATCCTGCACCGTTTAGTTCAGCATGGAGTGGTCCATGACTGCTCTATTATTATTTCATCGGATCAACAATTCTTCCAATAAATAAAATACTTCCTGTTTTGTTTTCCCGAATCAAAAATATAAAGGGGTGATCTGCCCGAAATTCCAATGGCTTTGCTGCCACACTTTTTAACATAACAACTGCTGTCGCTGCTGCGGCTTCTGTTCCTTCTTCATTCACGTCTACAAATGCCTTGTGTATCACATTGCTGATAAAAAGACCACTCTTCCCATTCATGCCTGAGAAATTTGCCTGAGGAGAAAATGCTGCGGGCATTCCCATATCAGATAAAACCCGTGCGAGTTCAAATTCACAAATGGTTTTGAATTTTGGAATGGTGACAAGAACCGTCCGCTCATACACTGCTAAAAGTTCATTGACCCATATTGTCACAGTATCAGCAGTCATACAATTTTCAAGTTTTGATAAACCATCTATTTCTTTTGGGAGAAACATAAGCATTGATATATCTTCACCCTCATAGGATAATTCTATACCTTCGAAATCGCCAAAATCCATATATCTGTAATCAAATTTCTGAGACATCATAGGAACCCGAATGGTCTTATCTTTGCATAAGTAGAAATCATCATCCTTCGTATTTTTTTTATCAAACTGACTGAGCCAGTTGCCTTTGAAATAAATAGCATTGCAAAGGATCAGGGAGGTCTCAGGTAATGGTATCGGTGGTTTGATCAAATCCTGTATCTTATCATGAGTTTTATCTTCCACCCATACGTTGATCTTATCCCGGACTTCGGCAGATTGAGAAAAATTCACAAAATACAACCCCGCATTATAATATTTTTTGTTCAAACCCAGAAAAGAGTCCAGGAATGGATCTCCTTTTTGCAGCCAAAGGGAGTTGGCAATATTCAGTTGGACATCTCCCTTCTTTTCTATGGTATTCAGATCCGACTGAAGGATTGAAAAAGCCGGATGCAATTCTTCCTGAGGAAGTGTGTAATGCATGACCTGTGCCATTTGTTTTTCGGTCTCTCCCCGTGCACCAGCATAAGTCATAGCAAGTGCTGTTGAAATGCTATATGGTGAAAAGAATAAGTTGCCCTCTTCTCCTTTCAGCTCCTGATACAGATCGAAACAGAAACTGTTGTTGCCCTTGACTACTGATTGCAAATTGCTTTGTGCATCTGCATATGCGAATGAAAACATCATGCCCAAAGCCACTAATACCCCAATGCAAATATATCTTTTTTTCATGACTCTCCTTTTTTGATAATATAATAATTTATTTATTCCCGACGGGATAAACCCGTCTCTACCCCGCCAGCTGGTGGGTAGGTGCAGGTTCATCCTGCACAAAATGCGGATCGCTCTTCGATTTATTCTTTATCACCTAGAAAATTCTCAGCCCTATAAATCATTACCACTTGTAATAATTTCATTCCTCTGAAACGAGGAATCGAGGTGATAAATTCTACTTCTTCAAAACTGTTAATAACCGATTTATTCAGTCTCTTTGATTGATCAAAAAGCAGGAAATCCTTACCGGGTAAATCCTCATCATCTCTCCACAAAGTAAACTGATGAATCCGATTACCCAGATCAAAACACACAACATCGTGTTTGGAATATATAATAAGTTCGCTTGCGATCTGGTGCCTGTTCGCAGCAGGAATTAAATCTGGATAGTCATCAATAATGAGTTCTGCATCAGATCCAAGTTGCTTCCAGCCGTGAAACTGGTCTGTGGGATCGTACTTTATCGGTATGACCGGCACATAGACCTGAACAAGCACGACAAGAAGCACAATGACGAGCAGAAACCAGTTTATGACCCATGTGATCCTCCAGCCCGTGTGCATCTGCCAGTCCTGCAAATACAGGTAGGTAATGAGCAGCATTCCCGGAATGTATGCAAAAGCAGCCCAGTTCGCTTCCACCTTTTTCTGCATGGATGAGATAAGGAAAAAGCCAAAAAACACCAGCGCCATGAAGAAAAGTAACTTCTCTTCTTTTGAATGATACTTCCATTCAGCAATAATTTTTATCAATGCAATAATGAAAATGATAAACAAAAGTGGGCCCAAAATACCTGCCTGTCCTCCTATAAAGTCTCCAAATTTTTGCCAGTTCGGAAAGCTGCCACCAATTCCATGCTGGAACTGAAATGAGAATGAAAGCCAGTTATGTTGAGCATTCCAGATGATCACAGGGAGAAATACAGCAAAGGAAATTACTAATGCAATATAAGGTTTGATGCTCTTCAGCCACGTGCGTTCAGGAGTGAATATCAAGAAAAGTAAAAGAGCAGGAAATACTAAAACTGCCACGTATTTGGAAAGTAATGCACATCCGAAAAATATTCCTGCCAATATCCATTGGATCCATTTTCCGTTTCTGCTTGCCCTGTAAAAGTGAAATATACCTGCCATCAGGAAGAATATCATTGGTGTGTCCGGCGTGGCAATTATCGTGCCCGCAAAAAGGAGGAGCGTCATATTGCTCATTACTAAAAAAGTAAATCCAATTTTCTCGCTGAACATTTCCTTACCAAGAAAATAACCATACAAAGATGTTCCCGCTCCAAGTAAAATCGGCTGCAAGTGCACCACAAATTCGGCACTCTTGAAAAATAATGAAAGGAATCCAAAGATCCATCCAATCATAGGGGGATGATCAAAATATGAGAGCTGAAGATTTCTGCCCCAGAGATAGTAGTATGCTTCATCAGGAATGATGTTGAGTCCAATGGTATAGACTAATTTGAAAATAATCAGCACTCCAATAAAAATGAATGCCTTCTCATCATAACTCAATCTATTCTTGCTCATCTTTGCTTCCTTTGAAGGTCCAGAAATAGTGAATTATATAATTTATGATCGTAATGATCAAGATCGCAATGAATTTTGAGATCAGGTCGTTGATCATAAATACTTCCGTGAAAAATATCATAAGCAGATTTTGGGCAATGCCTGTAATGATCATTGAAGAATTATACTTGAGGAGCCGTGCAACAAAGCTGCGTTTTGTCTTTGCCGGATTATCCTTCCACGTCCAGAAATTATTAAGCAGAAAATTATTGACGATCGAAATCTCGGTTGCAATCACCCCTGCAAAGATATAGTGCATTCCCGCAAGAGTGAGAAGATACTGCGCTCCCAGATTAACAACTGTGCCGCTTCCGCCCACAATGCCGAATTTGATGAAACGTTTTAAGTGATTTTTACATAATCTCTGAAAAAATGAATTTGCCATAGTTCTGGTTTCTTAAACCTGAAGCAGAATTTTCTTGTCCAGAAAAGAATGCCTTCTCATAAATGAGCCATGAAAACAGAGCTCTTTCCTGTAATCAAATTCTTCAAAAAAGTAGAATCTACAAACGCATTTGCAGGTCCATATTTGGAAAATTCTACCCTCCAAAGTAATTTCGTTATTTGTGCCCGGGAGCAGACAGGTGGTAAGGGTCGTCTTGAACGCGACTGGTATTCACCGGTCGGGGGTTTGTATTTTACACTTGGATTTCCAAGAACACAGTTCCCTTCAACAATTACACTTTTTACAGGTGTGATCATTCATAAGGTTCTCAGTTCCATCTTTCCGGAACTCACATTCTCGATCAAGTGGGCAAATGATATTTTTTTGAATAATAAAAAAGTGGGAGGAATACTTACTTCCTCAAACACGCATGGCACTGTAATAGGAATTGGTATTGACTGTAATATCAAAGTAATTCCAAATCGTCTTAAAGGAATTGCAACTTCGCTTTTGATTGAAACTGGCAAGAAAGTCGCATTAAAAAGATTTCTGAAAGTGATTCTGGAAACTTTCGAGGAAAATCTAAAGTTTTTCAATGAATTAGGATTTCCTCACTTTGTAGAATATTTTGAGAAGTTTCACATACTCACAAATAAGAAAGTTGTTATTTATTCAGGTGAACGACAATTGTTCGGTACTGTTCGGGGAATTACTCATGATGGTGCGCTGAAGCTGGAAACCGAGAGCGGTTTGCAGAGTGTTCTATCTGCTGATAAGATTGACATTTTAACCTGAGTTTTGTCTTTGTACACCCATGCCCCGGTAGCTCAGATGGATAGAGCAGCGGTTTCCTAAACCGTTGGCCGGAGGTTCAAATCCTCTCCGGGGTACCATTTTAAAATTTCACCACAGAGCCGCGAAGACACAAAGTCTCGGAAATACACTAAGAAACTAAAACCTTAATTAATAGAACGGATTATGTTAATGTGCGCCGATAATCTAAAATGAAAAATTAAAAACAGAAAATTGAAAATGAATAATCTCTTTGTGTTCTTTGTCTTTCGAGTTTAAATGATACTGACTTTTTTATGTTTAGTGAAATGAGTACTGTCTTCTCACGACGTAGAGTGCCTTGATTGGTGATTTGAAAAATAAATCAATTCCTGTATCTGCGAAATTCAGTTCATGCTGCGTATCTTTAAGTGCTATCAGAATTTATAAACTTCGTATTGATCATAAATAACATCACACTTTTTCCTCTTTATCAAAAAAACTGGATTCCCGTTTTCACGGGAATGACATGACTTTTTAGGGAGAATTACTTTGCCACAAGTGAATATTCCTCTGCTTGCCGAGCTGAAGTATCGACTTGTCGAAACGAAGGCTGGTGTTATCTGTGGTTAAGATTCACGCAATGCTATTACTTCTCCTTTTTCAGTTTATACATCGTTCTGATCAAAAAGGAGGAGTCGTCTTTCATTTTGCTCAACAGTTCAATGCTTCGAGGTGTATCGGCAAGCAAAAATCCTCGTGCTACAATAATCCTGATACGCTCTGAGGGTGAGTTCATGTACTTTTCAAGGAGTTGAACCGCACCATCTGTTTTCATCTTTCCGAGAGAAGAAAGCACGCTGGGGATGTACTTCTTTTTATCGAGCATTGCTGACAGTATGTCAATAAGGGTCGAATCATGCAGTTCGCCGATTAAAGCAAGGGAATTTTTCACAACAACACTATCTTCGTCAGCGAGAGCTTTGGGAAGATACACACCAAACACAGTAGATTCTTTTGCATAATTCAAAATTGCCCTATATTCCAGCGAACCCCTTGTATCCATTTTATTTTCAAATATATATTCCGATGCTTCAGCATCTCTATTCAGTAAAATTTCAGCAGCTATTGCCACTCTTTTTGTGCTGCTTCCCACTCCCCATTCGGAAGCAATAGAGAATATTTCATTAATCGAAGCAAGTGAATCTATTGTTGCAGCATCTTCTTCTGTTTTTTCTTCCATCGCAGGTTTCTCTTCGACAACCATAAGTGTATCCCATCCCAGTCCATAGGTGCCGTACGACCATTGGGAATCATTCTGAAACCTTTCTTGATATCCGCTTGTATCTGATGAGATAGGATAAATGTCGTTTCCGCCTGTATCGAGAAAAATGCCGATGCTTCCGGTGTTGCGTGCTGTGTTGGCAAAGCCATAATTGCTGGTCACGTTCCTCTCGTATCTGTCATTACCACAGGCATCGAGGAAAAGAGCAACCGAATTTGTTAATCCTAATCCATTTCCACCTTCCACAGAATAGACATCATTTCCTTTTCTGTCGATCAAATATCCAACGGCATAATCGTGTGCTGCTCCCTGTCCCGGTCCGTGCTTGGAATAGTAATGATCTTCCCCTTCCTCATCATATAGAAATCCACCTGCGAGATGAATACCGCTCCCCTGAGGATAATATACTGCGGTGTAAAAATCGTTCCCTGTTTTATCTATGATAATACCGAGTGCATACCAGTATGCAACTGCCTGGCTATACACTGCCCCTTGATAGACATCATTGCCTGTTTTATCATACAGTACACCAATACCGCCTCCAAGATAAGGACGTACTCCAAAACCAAAGCCCTGTGAAAGAGCTCGATGATCAAATGGCGCAAGAGGAACGTGAAGATACTTACCACCTGCATAATACATATCACTTCCATCAATATCAATAAGAAATCCAGCAGCAAGCGGTCCCGCAAATCCTTCTCCAAGCTCTGTAACGGAATAATGATCACAACCATTTTCATCAATAAGTAGGTTCAATCCGAAAGTTGCTGCTGCAATGCTGTTCAGTCCTCCATCATAGATATCATTCCCATCGTTATCACAGGAAAGGAGGTAACCCAAAAATGAGCTGAGCGTGTAATCATCTCCAGTGTAAACATCATCACCCATCATATCATAAGAAATGCCTATTCCGGCAAAAACATGGAACAAATTCCCTATCGTATCATTCCGGTATGTATCATTGCCCTGCACGTCGAGGACATAGTAAAAAGGATGTATCCAATCGGTTTTGATCGGGGCTTCGTACAGATCATTTCCGGCGGTGTCGAGAATAAAGGAAAATTGTTGTTCATATCTATCCGGTTGAGTAGTGCCAATACACATCATACCAAATTGAGAATTGTGTATCAGTCTTTTTTTATTTTGAAATGTAATATTCTGTAAATTTTCTTTGAGTATATCAAAACCTTTTTGTGAAATGTTTGCTGCATACATGAGTGATGGAAAATCAATTTTTTCAATGATGGGTATTACATCTTCTTCTATGCTCAAGCTGTCATACTCGGTTATCCGGTTATCTTCATAAAACGCTTTGTAACGAAGGGAATCCTCATCTTCCTCCCAGAGCGAATATGATAAATATGTGAGGATATCCTTTTCTTCTTTGGTAATTTTTACCCATGCCTTTTTATAAAAAAAATCGGTAAATTCCCAGACATATTCGACATAACCAAAAATATCCTTTGCTTCTCGCACATTATCCTTATAATAATTCTCAAACAGACTGTCATCAAATGTATCTATCCAACCTGCTTGAAATAATATATCGGCATATTCGCAGATCATTTGAGAAGGATCATGTTTTTCGCACAGCGTTTCAGTCTGATCCACAAATTTTGGGAATTGGAGCGGATTATTGAGAATATCGACTACAATAGGAAGTTTGAATTTCGTATCCCGCGCCCAGTCCTTCAGAAAATTCAAAGACTGAAGGGACATATCGTTTTGTTCGAGGAGTGTCTTTATGAGCCCGATCTCGGTTTCATTCAGCACTTCAGCGTTTATAGAAAATGTAATACACATTAATACAAATATGATGATTATATTCTTCATTTATGACCTCTTATAAAATCCTTTTTGCTGTATCTGGACGTTCAAGATCGAACACGACAATCGCGAGTTCTTTTTGTCATCCATTAGAAAATTTTTTCTCTTATCATTTTTGAAAACCCACTGCACTGATTTGATGCAGTATTTTTAAATCTATTTTTCAGCTCTTCGGGGGCATTCTCCACGACATAACTGTGTGCAGTCCATTCCAGGAGCTCTATGTCATTATAATCATTACCAATGCTGAAGGTTTCTTCCTGTGGAATATCGAGATGTGTACAGAGCCATTCGGCAGCATGACCTTTTGAAACATTTTTCGGAAATATCTCTATCCATAGGGACGTATGGTCGATGGGAGACGTAGTTCTTATCACCCTCAGATCGGGCAACAATCTTCTTATCATTTCAAATTTTTCAATGTCTTCCGGTATCACTGCAAGTACCTGTGATGCTTTTTCAATATTTTTCTCATTCGACGTAAGGGGTGACCCGTAGTCCTTATAATAAGAAAATCTGCGATCAAAATCATTGTTTTCCGTACTGAATTTCTGATAATGGAACCTGTGATTTTCCGGCACCGGTTTGTGTATCATATAGTCAATATTGTGAAGGTTAAGGGTTTGCCTGACACATGCGATCTCATCCTTTGAAAGAAAGTGAGAGCAAAGTATTTCCTTTGTGTTCCAGTTTATAATACCTACTCCGCAAGAAAAAATAATGTAATCAAAATGCGGAAAATCGTCCTCGAATATTTTGCTTAATGAATAAAGCGATCTGCCTGTCGCAAGAACCCGCACGATATTTTTTTTAGCCAGCTCTTCGAGAACTGCAAGGTCTTCAGCGCTTATGGTTCTATCATGCCTGAGCAACGTCCCGTCAAGGTCGGCAAAGATGATTTTACATTTTTCCATTATTTTTTGAATATCTCTATAATTTTGATAAATTTGGTGTGTTCAATATCTTTGTAAATAAATTTGACCAAATACACTTAGGTTCAGAAAGTGGGCGAAGCAATGGATAAGGATCAGAATAATGGATGTTGAGAATATTCGTAAGATAGATAAATGGCTTGGAATCCCGATGTGTGCGATCTTTACTGTTCTCTATAAAATTCGTACGCTTTTCAAACCTTCGCTTAAGAAACCGGTTCAACCAAGAAATATCTTGTTTGTTGAGCTTTCCGAAATGGGTTCTGCAATACTCGCATATTCAGTCCTGCAAAAAACGAAAGAGCTGTTTCCAGATTCGACAATATATTTCCTCATTTTTGAAGAGAATAAAGAAAGTGTATATATCACAGAAGCAATTCCAGAAGAAAATGTTCTTACTATCGATTGTTCGAATTTCTCACACTTTGTTTTCTCCACTCTTTCGGTACTAAAAATATTTCACAAAATCCCTATCGATACCTATATTGACATGGAACTTTTTTCCCGGGCGACCAGCATCATTTCGTATTTATCCGGAGCACATAATCGGGTAGGATATTATAAATTCCACATGGAAGGGCTTTATCGCGGTAATTTCCTCACACACCGGGTCACCTACAATCCACATCAGCACATTTCGTATAATTTTTATAATCTTCTGTATTCACTTGTTGCTCCTTTTAAAGAGTATCCAAAACTAAAAAAACACATCGAAGATATCCCTTATGTGCCGTATATTGCATCTTCCGATGAGGCAAAGAACAATGTTTTCTTGAAACTGCAAAAGGAAAATTCGGAAATAAATGAGAACTCCAAGCTGATCATATTCAATCCAAATGCAGGAATACTTCCCATCCGCGCGTGGCCTCTCCAAAATTATTGCGAACTTGCAAAAAGGTTATCCGGGTTGGAGAATACATTCATCGTCATAATGGGAGTAAATGATGCAAGCAGGGATGCAAAGATTATCCAGAAAGAATCTCCGAATAGGATAATTGATCTGACAAATAAAACTACTTTGCGGGAAATAATCGACCTTTTCAATATTTCAGATGTGCTTGTGACCAATGATTCGGGACCGGCTCATTTTGCGAGTTTGACGCCCATTACAAACATCGTTTTCTTCGGACCTGAAACACCAAAATTATATGGACCTCTTGGCGATAATTGTCATGCTTTATATACTGATTTCAGCTGCAGCCCGTGCGTAAGTGCATTCAATCATAGAAAAACAACCTGCAAAGATAATCAGTGCGTAAAAGCAATTTCGGTTAATACTGTTTACGATCTTGTAATGAAAAATTTATAGCACCCAATTCATTTGATGACCATTTTTCCCTCCCGAAATATCACTTCTAAGAAGTAGGAACATCTACCTTTTATGGCATTTACCGGAATAGATCTTACACGCGGAAACCTTCTTAAAAATTTGGTTAAGCTCTCTCTTCCTATCATGTTTTCCAATTTTTTACAAATGTTCTACAATCTCACTGATGCTTTCTGGCTTGGTAAATTGGGTGAGAATGCCCGACATGCTGTTTCTGTGGTAGGACTTGCCTTTCCCCTGATCTTCTTCCTCTCATCTTTCGGTTTTGGTTTTGTTATAGCCGGCACTTCTCTTATTGCTCAGTACAAGGGCGCCAATAAAATGGAAAAGATGAAAGAAGTGGTCGGTCAGTTTGCTCTGATCATGGCAATCTTCTCGATTTTGTTTATCGTAGTTGGATTTCTCTTCATAAACGATATTTTGTACCTCCTCCAAACCCCGGATGAGATATTCGACCTTGCAAAGCAGTTCATTACTATCATCATTATGGGTATGATATTCATGTTTGTGTTTCTTTCATATCAGAGCTTTTCTCACGGACTGGGTGACACGATCTCTCCGATGAAAATTCAGATCATCTCTGTGAGTTTGAATGTCATCCTGGATCCGCTTCTGATATTCGGAATCGGATTTTTCCCGAGAATGGAAACCATCGGCGCTGCCTGGGCTACGTTCATCTCCAGAGCTCTTGCTGCGGTCATTGCAATTATATTTCTCTTCAGAAAAACCCCTTACATCATACCAAAATTACCGGAGATCAAACCGGCAAAAGAGATGCTGATGAGAATACTGAAAATCAGCATTCCTGCATCTATAGCACAATCCATGACCAGTTTTGGATTCATCATTCTGCAGGGATTTGTAAACTCATTCGGTACTGTCATTATGGCTGCATACGCAATAAATAACAGGATCATCGGCTTCTTCATGATGCCTGCAATGGGCATAAGCAACGGGCTGGCTTCGATAATCGGGCAAAATATCGGTGCCCAAAAGATCAAGAGGGCGGAGAAAAGTGTAAATGTTGCCTTTCTCCTTGTTTTTGCGATCATGTTCGTCGGATGTGTGCTTGTGTATTTCTTTGGTGGTTCCATCACACAATTCTTTATTAATGATCCCCAGGTCATTGATGTGGGTAGAAGAATGTTCAAAGTCACGCCGATTGCTGCTTTTATTTTCGGAATTTTATTCGTATTTATCGGCGCTTTTAACGGAGCCGGTCACACAAAGCCGTCCATGCTGCTTAATATCGGACGATTATGGTTTATCCGAATACCGCTTGTATACATTCTCTCAGGCACAGTTCTTAATATCGCATTCCTCAAAGGCAGTTTCCTCTATCCCATCCTCTATCGCCTATCGCTTCCGTTTTCGTCGTATCCTTATGAGTCGCTCTGGTGGTCAATGGTTGTGAGTAATACCATTTGCAGCATTGTTGCCTATATGATCTATAAAAGAGGAAGCTGGAAAAAGCCACGCATAGCTACATAAATTTAACATGCTGCAATTAAACAATATGTTGACAAGCTTAAGACCTTTTTCAGTTTTCAAATTAAAATGTTCGGGCAGTGTGCTGAAAGATAATTATAAAGGATAAAAGATGCAAAAATTGCCATTAACGGTTTTATACGTTGAAGATGAAACTGTCGTACTTTTTTCTGTGACAGAAATGTTAAGACGCAAGGTTGAAAATGTCCTCTCTGCTATTGACGGGAATGAAGGGTTTGAACTCTTTAAAAAGCACTCTCCCGATGTAGTCATTACAGATATAAACATGCCAGGGATGAACGGGCTGCAAATGGCTAGGAAGATCAAGCAGCACAACCCGGACATTCACATCTACTTGCTATCTGCCTATCCTCAACCGGATTATCTGCTCGAAGCGTTCGATATAGGCGTAGAAGGATTTTTGAAAAAACCTCTTGATAAAGAGAAACTGTTTTCGATCCTCGAGGAAATTTCTGAACGTATTTTGCTAAAAGAAAAGATCCTGCTTGAAGAGCATGAACGTGAGAAAAGCGAAGAAAAATTTCGTACTCTTGCGGAAAATATTCCTGGAACTGTTTATATTTATGAAATGTGCAAGGATGGCAAAACCCGCATCATGCACTATCTGGGTCCGGGTTTCAAAGAAATGGTTGGTAAAAAATTTTCAAAAGAGATAAATTATGATGCAACCTCTTTTTTTGACTATGTTCATCCTGATGATTATGGCGGCTTACAGGAAGCTGCCGAGAAAGCTCTGGATAATAACGAATCCTTGAGTTATGAATACAGAATGAAATCATCTGAGGGGAACATTATCTGGGTCCGCTCAATATGCCGAGGACTGAATCTTGAGAATGGAAATACATTATGGCAGGGAGTGCTTATCAATGTAAGCGATCTGAAAAAAACTGAAGAACAAATTAAAAATAATGAAGCATTCAGTAATGCCCTTTTTGAATACAATCCCGTTGAAACAATTGTTGTAGATAAGGAATGTAAGATCGTACGATTCAACCATTCAATTGAAGAGCATCGAACCAGGACTCCCCATATTGGTTATGTGATGTATAAAGACTATGCTTCTAAGAATAAAATGGATATGTTCAAAATACTTGTGGATTGTATTAAAAATAATGAAAGAAAAGTAATTCCTGACAGCATTTATCGTGAAGGTGAAATATCGGAAAAGCATTTTCATGTCACAATCACCCCATTCCCGGAAGGGGCGATCATAAATTCTCGAGATATAACCCGCCAGGTACATGCAGAGGAACTCCTGAAGAAAGAGATAGAGCAGAAAGAACTTCTCATCAAAGAGATAAACCACAGAGTAAAAAATAATTTTGCGCTTGTTTCCAGTCTTCTCGCCATCCAGCAGCAAAATATTGAAGACGAAAAGGTACGTGATATCTTTGAGGAAGCCCAAAACAGGATTCAGTCAATAGCACTTGTACACAAGCAATTATACAGCTCAGAGAATCTGGCACAAATAGATTTTTCCACTTACATCAATTCACTCATTAGGCAGCTTATGGGCGGATTTAAGCACAAAACAGGGCAGATCTCAATTGACCTGGACATCAAAGGAGTAGCTTTGGATATTGCTAAAGCTATTCCCTGCGGACTTATAATTAACGAACTTATTACAAATTCTTTTAAGCATGGCTTTCAACAAAGAGAGAACGGAACTATCACAGTGAAAATGCAATATCTCAATGATGGAAATATTCAATTTATCATTGCTAATGACGGAAAGCCTTTTCCTGATAATGTTGACTTTCGGGATACTCAAACTCTTGGTCTCCAGATTGTGACAGGTCTGGTGGAGCAGATCGGTGGAACCATTGAACTCGATAACAGCAAAGGCACAAAATTTACTATCGTGTTCAGTAAATAATATATTTACATTTAATTTTATGATCATTTTTCGGGAATCTTTCACCAAATAGGGGTGAAGAAATATTAATTTGAAGTAACCGGTTTTACTTTATGCAGGCATACATAGCAAAGCATAATAGGAGTTAACAATGAGTTCATGCTCACACTATGATACAAGAGAAACAAAGGGAGCACCCTCAACAGAAAATGTAAAAATAATGCGAAACCGCTACCTCTCCGAACCAATGAAGGTAGATGTCGAATATATGCAGCTTTATACAAAAGCACATAAAACCTCTGACGGATTGAATTCATTCGAGAGACGAGCTCACTGCCATGCCTATGCCTTGGAAAACCTCACTCCTGTTATTCGGGAAGGTGAGTTATTTTCGGGCAATAAGACCCGGTTCGTACGCGGCGCAATTCCTTATGCCAACTATGCCACGAATTATATTTTGAGAACTTTGAACAAGGAAGAGCAGGAAACTCAGGCAAAGTTCACAGAGATTGGAACGGGTGGTGGGATTGAAAAGTCTCAGAAAATTGCTTCTGAAGGCAAACATGAAGTATTCGGAAAGAAATTCCTCGTATCCCATGAAGAAAAAGTAATCCTCAAAGAGATAGCCGAGTACTGGAGCGGAAAATGTATGCAGGATGTTGCAGACCGTTTCTGGAAAAATACTTTTGATAAAGCAGAATACATTGAAAAAGGATGGAAAGCCGGTCTTTACACAGCTCCTCACGACCCTGCTCCCGAAGGAAGATATGTGTTGGATTTTGAAACTGCACTCGCTGAAGGATTCGATAATATCATAAAAAAGACAAAGAGATTAATAAAACAAACCGAGGTCACAGATTATGAATCTGCCGAGAAGGTATATTTCTGGAAAGCAGGACACAGAACCCTTGAAGCAACTATCAAATGGGCTCATAATTATTCAGAAGAAGCCCTGCGTCTGGCAAAGACAGAAAAGAATGATAAAAGAAAAAATGAATTATTGAAAATCGCTGAGATGTGCAAGTATGTTCCAGCCAAAAGTCCCAGGAACTTCCATGAAGCAATGCAGGCATTCTGGCTGATCTACCTTGCCGGACATATCGAAGGGGCACATCTTGGGTACTCACCCGGGCGTTTCGATAGATATATGTATCCTTTTTACATTCGTGACATTGAAAACGGCACGACCACCAATGCCAAAGTGCTGGAACTCCTTGAAGCGTTGCGAGTTAAGATGACCGAAATCGAGTATATGGCTTCCTTTTCATGGGAGGGACTAGGTTCGGGAAATCTCTATCAGAATATGATTTTGGGTGGCCTGGATGAGAATGGGCATAGAGCTGATAATGAACTTTCTCAGCTAGTGCTTCAGTCTGCAATAAATTGTCAGACAACCCAGCCCACACTCTCGATCTGGTATGATGATTCCCTTTCGAATAAGTTTCTTTTAAAGGCGATCGAGTGCGTGAAAACCGGTGTTGGATTTCCTGCTTTCTTCAATTTGAAGATCTATATTCAGCATGAACTTCAAAAGAGCAAACTCCCCCTTTCTCTTATCCGTAAATATGCTGCAATGGGCGGTTGCACAGAACCGACAATGGAAGGAATGAGCTACGGTGTGGTACAGGCAGGATTTATCAACCATGCAAAGGTGTTGGAGCTAGCTTTAAACGGGGGTTTAGACCCACAAACTGAACTTACTTTTGAAAAATCCGAAATCCCTCAAAACTATGATGAATTAGTAAAATCTTATAAATTTCATTTGAGAAATTCTATTAAGAACTGGCAGCGTTACTGGAATTATGTCATGGCAGCCCATCGGGACACATGCAATCTCATCTACTCATCAATGCTGGTTCGGGACTGTCTTGATAGAGGAAAATCTCTTGATGATAAGGGCGCAGTTGTGAATGGAAGCCCCACTACGCTCAGTTCCGGAATGGTGAATGTTGTGAACAGTCTTGCATCTGTAAAAAAACTGGTGCGGGACGATAAAAAGCTATCGATGGATGAACTCAGAAAAGCTCTTGCAGAAAACTGGGAACGCAAAGAAGATCTTCATAAAGAAGCAATGGATGCACCCAAGTGGGGAAACAATGACGATTATGCCGATGCCATTTATGAAGAACTTTTTGACTCCTACTGTGGGTACGTATCCGAGCAGTTGAACTATCTGGGTGAACCCTATGATCCATCTATGCTGGCAATTAGCACACACGCTCCTTTCGGAAAAGTGTGCGGTGCAACTCCTGACGGCAGATATGCTGGTGAAACCCTTGCAGACGGAGTGACCTCACCCTTTTATGGAACTGACAAAAATGGTCCTCTCGCTGTTTTGCACTCGGCAGGTAAGATCGATCATACAAAGATCCGCGGCGGTCTGCACAACATGAAATTTTTACCCTCAACACTTAAGGGGATTCAGGGTTCAAAGAAATTGATCTCTCTAATCAAAACCTATTTTGACACACTCGGTTTTCAGCTTCAATTCAATGTGGTTGACAGCGCAATGCTGAAGGATGCGCAGGAAAATCCCGATCAATACCGCGACCTGATCGTCCGCGTTGCCGGC